>Ga0210410_10000214_pt1 | contig 81708 bp, 88 predicted proteins | sample IncBWC4MmetaG_FD_161058 | JGI IMG/M metagenome (GOLD analysis project Ga0210410, IMG submission 161058) | Forest soil microbial communities from Barre Woods Harvard Forest LTER site, Petersham, Massachusetts, United States - Inc-BW-C-4-M | ecosystem: Environmental > Terrestrial > Soil >... | reverse complement strand
TCGTGTACCGCTCGAATCCCGTCATCATCGCCAGAGTCCTCTGCTTGCGGAACGAATTCATGCTGGCACGACTTTATCTGTACTCGCTGTGGAAAGGGAGGACTTAATCAGAGTCTCCCTAAGCAGGCAACTCAAGACTGCTGAGAGATAACTTTTTTCAAAGGTGGAATCAGGAGGCTACCGAACTAATCACAACGCAAATTCTAGGTTCATCGAGGCCCTGTGGAGGAGAGCTACCGTCATCCTCCTTTCGGCAGAGTGTCCGAATAGGGACTTCTGATCCAAAGCAGGTGCGTGAGAGGTACCAGGAACTAGTTTACTCGCCGGGAGTCTGTTGTGTTTTCGCGGCTTCGTAGACGCGGGCGATAAATTCCCAGCTTCTCCATTTTGTGGATAAGCGTCGTTCGCTTGAGTCCCAATTTGGCGGCAGCACCTTTGGGCCCACCGATCACCCCTCCCACCTGCTCGAGTGTCTGTAAGATAGCCGCGCGCTCTGTGTCCTTGAGGGTACCTGCAGCTGGAGGGACCGTAATCCCCGCTCCCTCGAATGTCGCGAGTGGGTTGGGCAGCACGCCATCGTTCGACATGATAACTGCACGTTCGATCAGGTTCTGCAGTTCACGGACATTTCCGGGCCACTCATAGCAGGTGAGCGCTGACATCGTATCGTCAGGAATATGTTCTACCTGCTTACCTATCCGACGGCCGAACGTCGCTACAAAGTGCATGACCAGAAGTTGAATATCTTCGCGGCGGGCCCGCAGCGGCGGCAAAAGAACTGGAAATACGTTGATTCGGTAATACAAATCACTGCGGAACTGGTCCCGTAGCACCATATCCTGCAAGTTTCGATGTGTAGCCACAATAAGTCGAGCGTCAACCTTATGCGTGCGGGTACTTCCCAAGCGCTCAAACTCTTGCTCCTGCAGCACACGTAGCAGCTTGGGCTGTAATGCGGCGGGGATGTCTCCCACTTCATCGAGAAAGAGAGTGCCTTTGTCTGCCAATTCAAAGCGTCCGACCTTTTGCGCTATGGCCCCAGTGAACGCACCTTTCTCGTGACCAAAAAGGTCGCTTTCCAGCAGATCCAGCGGGATCGCTGCACAATTGACTCTCACGAAAGCGCGCCCGGAGCGCGAACTCAAGTTGTGAATCGCGTGTGCGATCAACTCCTTGCCGGTACCGGTCTCTCCCTGAATCAAGACCGTGGAATCAGTAGGCGCTACCCGTTCGACTTGGCCGAGTACTGTTTCTAGAGCAGGACTATTCCCGATAATCCGCTCAAAGCTTCGCTCTCTTGGTTCCTGACTTCCGGACTCGGATTGTTCCCACGCACCCACAGTTGTACCCCTTGCGCGCGGTGTGCACGATGGTTGAGGGACCTAATTCTCTATGGCGGCTCTGACGTGCTGCAGCAAGACGGCGTTGTCGAAGGGTTTCGTCAGAAACTCCACAGCCCCTGCTCTCAACGCCTCCATCCTCATCTTCGTACCCCCGTGTGCGGTGATGAAGATCGTAGGTATCGGACAATTGTCCGCATTCAGCCGCGCCTGCAACTCCAGACCTGACATCCCCGGCATTCGAATATCCGCGATCAAGCAAGCGGTTCTGTGCTGAAAGCCGGAATCCAGGAAATCTTCTGCTGACGCAAACACTTTTGCGGGCAGTCCCGCCGCTTTGAGTAACCCCAGTAGCGCGTTGCGCATTGACTCGTCATCATCAACAATCGTGACCACTTTTGCATCGTCCTCGATGGCCATGCCCGCAAACCTAGATCCAAACAACGATGCGCGCAATCACACTTAGGGATGATAGGAATACCCCCCGAAGACCCTAGGGGTATCGCAAGGCAGGCTTAGGTGGAAGCTGGACCCCCATGAGGGATGGGGGATCCAATACTCAAGGTCGCTGCGAGTTGGCTGTGGCAGGTCCCATGCCGAGCTTTGCAGCCAAGCCTACGAGCTCAGCCACAGAATCAGCCTTCATCTTGCGCATGACGTGTCGGCGCTGGATCTTGACTGTGACCTGGCTAGTTCCGAGTTCACAAGCGATCTCCTTGTTCATCTTCCCGGAAATAACGAGTGCCATGACCTGGCGTTCCCGGGCCGTAAGTGCTTCGTAGCGCTGTCGGAGTTCGTCCAGCTCGTTCTGATGTTGACGAGCCAAGCGATCGCGCTCGAGAGCCTGATGAATGGCGTCCAGCAAATCCTGGTTTCGAAATGGTTTAGTCAGGAACTCCACGGCACCCGACTTCATGGCTTTAACACTCATCGGAATGTCGCCATGCCCAGTAATAAAGATGATAGGGATCTGGACTCCCGCTTGGGTCAACTCACGCTGCAAATCAAGACCACTGATTTCCGGAAGCCTTACGTCCAAAACTAGGCAGCTTGGACCATCCACCGGCTTGTGGTTCAGGAACTCCTTCGGCGATCCGAAAGTCTCCGCGTGCAGGCCCACTGCCTTCAGCATTCCCCCAATGGCTACACGCATTAATTCGTCATCATCGACGACGAAAACGGTAGGTCGAGTCGGTGGTGTCACGGGCACGCTCTCCGGTGTCGGTTTCCTAAATGTAGCTTACGCTGAGAAGCAGGCCAGCGTTTGTTCGGCTTCCGTTGTGCACAAATAGCTCTCACGCGCCGTCCTCCACGAAGAACGCAAGCTGCTAAGGATGATAGCGTTCGCCAGCCTGTGGCTGCAATCATCGCAGGTTGCGACTGGGATCAAGGCAGGGATTGCTGCAACTTCGTGACCGCGGAGGGACACCTGACGTCGACCCAGGGACGTTGGACACGATGTATTACTGGACCTGTCTTTTTTGCACGTTCTTCCGCCTGTGTACTGTGGCAAACCGAATGCACCAATTTGCGCCAGAGGCTCTGGCGCGTTCCCAATTTTTTGGAAAGAGCGATCCTAATTCTGGCGTTCGCCTGATACGAGGTATCGAAAAGTGGTTGGACAGGCATTCTCGAGCCCAACGAACATCTTCGCGCCGATGTCGACTCCTGCCCATTCCATCTTAGACCTGTCTTTGTTTGTGCTGGCGATTACGGCAACCATTTTCATAGTCGTCTCCGGACTGCTGCTCTATGCCGTGGTCAAATTCAGAACGAGGGCCGGCGCTGAAGATCGAGAGCCCGCTCAGGTGTATGGGAGCACGCAAATTGAAACGGCGTGGACGATCATCCCGATCCTGATTGTCGTTGTCCTCTTTCTGGCCACCGCTCGCGTCATTCATGCGCTGCAGGATGCACCGGAGCCACCGAATGCGCTGGACGTTATCGCAATCGGGCACCAGTATTGGTGGGAGTTTCGTTATCCGAAGCTTGGGATCGTCACGGCGAACGAGTTGCACATTCCAGTGAGCGACCCGGCGCGTCCGATGCCAACCTTCCTGCAGTTGCTTTCTGCCGATACCGACCACAGCTTCTGGGTACCGGAGCTTGCAGGCAAGACCGACCTCATTCCGAATCATCCCAACCGTCTGTGGATGGATCCGCAGCGCACCGGAGTATTTCTCGGTCAATGCGCCCAGTACTGCGGGGTCCAGCACGCGAAGATGCTTCTGCGCGTTTCTGTAGATAGTCCGGACGTATTTGCTTCCTGGGTCCATGATCAGCAACAGCCCTCGTTTTCCGATGCACGCGCAGCCGCAGGGCAGCGCGTTTTCGAACAGACCGCGTGCATCAACTGTCATACGGTCGCCGGGACATCGGCCAACGGCCGCTTTGGTCCCGACCTGACGCACTTGTTGAGCCGCGCCACAATCGCATCGGGCGCTGCTCAAAACACACCGGAGAATCTCCGCCTTTGGATACAGGAGCCGGATTCGATCAAGCCCGCCTCGCTTATGCCGGCCATGAAGCTAAGCGACACGGACCTGGACGCCGTCGTGAGCTATATGGAAACGCTCCGCTAGGGAAAAAGTAACCATGTCAACGAATGCGATGACGATTCCGGCTGGAAACATTGAAGGCCGGGTATGGGTTGACACGCTCCACCAATGGTTGACGACCGTAGATCACAAGCGGCTCGGCCTCCTTTACATCGCCTACTCTCTTCTCTTTCTCCTGGTTGCTGGAGTCGAGGCACTTGTGATTCGCGTCCAGCTGATGCACTCGCACAACAACTTTGTCTCGCCGCAAGTCTTCAATCGCATGTTCACGATGCACGGCACGACGATGATTTTCTTCGTCATCATGCCGGTTCTCTTTGGATTTGGGAACTATCTAGTCCCTCTAATGATCGGTGCGCGAGACATGGCTTTTCCACGTCTCAACGCATTCAGTTTCTGGCTGACCGCGCTGGGTGGATTGCTGCTCTACTTCAGCTTCCTTGGCGGGAGTGGACTTTATGGCGCAGGCAACGCGCCTGATGTTGGATGGTGGGCGTATGCTCCGTTGACGGCGCGGGCGTTTTCTCCAGGACATAGCTCCGACTATTGGACGCTCGCCCTTCTGGTCTCTGGATTTGGAAGCATTGCAACAGGCATCAACATCATCGCCACGGTCCTTTGCATGCGGTGTCCGGGTATGGAACTGAGCCGCATGCCCCTGCTGGCATGGCTTTATCTCGTGATGTCGGGCCTGGTTCTGATCACCATCACGCCTTTGTCGGCTGCACAGATCATGCTGCTCATAGATCGATATCTGGGGGGCCACTTCTTCGACGCCCAGGCCGGTGGCTCAGCCGTGCTCTGGATGCATTTCTTTTGGATATTCGGGCACCCCGAAGTTTACATCCTAATTATTCCTGCCTTTGCTTTCATGTCGGAAATCGTTCCGGTGTTTTCCCGAAAGCCCATTTTTGGATACCCGGTGATGGTTGCCGCTACCGTAGCGATCGGCTTCGTGAGCATGAGCGTATGGGCGCACCATATGTTCACGGTTGGAATGAGTTCGAAGTCCAATAGCTTCTTCACCATCACCAGCATGGTGATAGCTGTTCCTACGGGCATCAAGATCTTCAACTGGCTCGGCACGATGTGGGGAGGAAGGATCCAGTTCAAGACACCGATGCTGTTCAGCATCGGCTTTCTATTCCAATTCTTGATTGCCGGCCTCACTGGCATCATGCAAGCCACGGCACCCTTCGATTGGCAACTCAGCCTCTCGTACTTCGTTGTGGCGCACTTTCACTACGTGATCGTCGGCGGAATTATGTTTGCCCTCTTCGCGGCGTTCTATTACTGGTACCCAAAAATGACCGGAAGGATGCTGAGCGAAGCGCTGGGCAAGTGGCACTTTTGGCTTTTCCTCGTTGGCTTCCACCTTACTTTCGACGTCATGCACATTCCCGGACTTCTGGGCATGCCACGGCGCATCTACACGTACGAACCCGGTCGTGGGTGGGACACCTTGAACCTGCTCATCACGATCGGAGCGTTCCTACAGGGCATCGCCATCCTGGTGTTTGTAGCGAACCTCTTTCTCTCTTATTTCAAGGGCGAAAAGGCGGGCAATGATCCGTGGGATGCCTGGACCTTGGAGTGGGCGGTTGGCTCGCCCCCACCGGGGTACAACTTCGCCTCCATTCCGGTAGTCGCGAGCCGTCGCCCTCTCTGGGACGAGAAGCATCCTGAGGATCCCGACAGCCGCTATGAATGAAGGACAACGCGATGAGTGTAATGACAACTCCATTCCCGGACGCCGCCAGCGCGTGGAAGCTCCCCTCCCGTGGAAAGGTCGCGATGGCTGGTCTCATCATTGCCGAATCGGCAATCTTCACGATCTTCGTTGTTGCTTATCTTTTTTATTTGGGGAAAAGCATCACGGGCCCGACTCCACGCGAGGTTCTGGAGACACCGGTTTTTTACACGATCTGTTTGTTATCGAGCAGCCTCACCATCCACTTCGCTACGAAAGCGCTCGAAGGCAATCGTGGACGGTTATTCCTCGGCCTCTGGCTCCTGACGATCGTGCTGGGCAGCTTGTTTCTATATGGCACAGGTCAGGAGTGGCGAAGGTTGATCTACCAGCACGGGCTCACAATCTCGACGAATCTATTTGGAACGACCTATTACTCGCTGGTCGGACTGCACGCCTTTCACGTCACTGCAGGTCTCCTCATGCTCTTGTCCGTGGCAATGTTCTCTCTGGCTGGGCGAATGGGAACGGAACAATACAAGCGCGCCGAAGTACTTTCGATGTATTGGCATTTTGTGGATGCGGTATGGGTGGTGGTTTTCACTGTGGTTTACGTACTTGGACGCTGAGGAATTCATGGCGACTCTATCCGCAACAGAGCAACTAAAGGAACGCCATCGCATTTCCAGCACGATTGAGGTTCCAGCACCCACAGCTTGGCCTTTTATTTTGGCATTGGGACTGACGTTGCTATTCGCAGGCCTTGTTACCAGCCTGTCGATCAGTCTCTTGGGGGCTGCGCTCTCTCTCGCTGGCTGCGTCGGCTGGTTCCGAGAAGTTCTTCCGCAACAGCAAGAGGAAGCTCTACCAGTGGTTCCTGAGGAAATTTATCTCAGTACAAAGCGCAAGATGGTTGACCGGATTCCGGTCCCCACGGACCAGTTGCGTGCCTGGCTTCCTGTCCGCACGTATCCGATCTCAGCGGGTGTAAGAGGTGGAATCGCTGGCAGTCTTGCGATGGCGGTACTGGCCTGCGCGTATGGAATGCTGAAGACCGGAAGCGTCTGGTATCCCATCAACCTTCTTGCGGCCGTGATCTACTCCGAATCACTGAAGCTTGGCACAGCACACCTGAATTCATTTCATGCCGACGGTTTCGCGATCGCTTTTGTCCTGCACGGTTTGGTCTCAATACTTGTTGGCTTGCTGTACGGAGCGATGCTCCCCATGTTTCCTCGTCGTCCGATCCTCCTTGGCGGACTGGTTGCTCCGGTGTTGTGGTCAAGCCTCCTCTACACGATACTCGGGCTCCTCAATCCGCTGCTCGCAAGCCACATTGACTGGCCGTGGTTCGTCCTTTCGCAGGTTGCCTTTGGAATCGTTGCTGGCATTGTCGTTGTACGCCAAGCGAGCTTTCCAACCCGCGAGAATGTGTCATTTGTGCTTCGTGCAGGAATCGAAGCACCTGGAACCACACCGCCCCGAGAGAGTGGAGAGCGTCGATGAAATGGCGCCTAAAGCTGAATGCATTTGCTGTGCTTTCACTCGTGCTGCTCGTAGGTTGCAGTAAGCCGCATGGTCAATCGCGGAAAAATTCGGAATCGGTAGCCCCGAATCAGGTTCTGCAATTCGATGTTCTCTTCGGGCAGAACTGCGCCGGTTGCCACGGTGTAGAAGGGCGTGGAGGAGCTGCGATTGCACTCGCCAATCCCGTCTATCTCGCCATCGTTGATGAAGCATCGATCCGACGGGTGATTTCGAATGGTATACACGGGACCTCAATGACGGCTTTTTCTCAAAATGCAGGAGGAATGCTGACAGATCCACAAATTGATGTGATCACACACGGAATATTGTCGCATTGGGGAAGCAAACGGATGCTCAACGGCCCCACTCCACCTCCATATGCGACGAGAACGGTGGGAAGTGTGGCGCACGGTGAGTTTGTCTATGGAAAATACTGCGTCTCCTGCCACGGTCCTGGGGGTCGTGGTAGCCGCAAGGGTAGCGCGATCACGGATCGTTCATTTTTGGCTCTCGTCAGCGATCAGGGACTCCGCACGATTGTCATTACTGGCCGGCCGGAATTGGGCGCTCCGGATTGGCGGGGCAACATTCCCGGAGCGCGCATGTCGAACCAGGAAATCACCGACGTAGTGGCGTGGCTCGCTTCGTACCGGGCCCAGAACCCCGAGCAGCCGTATGCGGCTTCGAATTCCCCTCGTTAGGAGTGAGACATGTTATCCAAGCCAGTCGCTGCCCTGTCGAGTGACGCCACCCTATCTCGTCGCAGATTTTTGGCAAAGATCGGAATCTTCTTCAATGCATGCACAGCCCTGATATTAACTGTGCCTATCGTTCGATATCTTCTCTCGTCGTTAACAATCGGACGCGCAGACGCCCATCTCTCCTGGGTATCTCTGGGTCGTGTTACTGAGTTTCCCGAGGGCGAAACGCGACTCGCGACCTTTCGGAATCCGTTCGTGATGCCCACAGATGGGAAAACCATCGACACCGCTTGCTGGGTGCGGCGGATTCAAGGCGACCAATTCCAGATCTTTGCGATCAACTGCGCACATCTCGGCTGTCCTGTGCGCTGGTTCCCCCAATCCGGTTTATTCATGTGCCCTTGTCACGGCGGGGCCTACTATCGCGATGGGTCGCGCGCCTCCGGACCGCCGCAGCGTGGGTTGTTCGAGTACCCATATAAGGTGCAAGAGGGCACGCTCACAATCCAGGCTGGGGAGTTGCCCACGCCCGGAGCACCGACGGCTGTTATTCGAAGGGAGAAGCCACCGTGCGCATGATTCAACGATCGGCCCTGTGGTTCGATCATCGGTTGCAGCTAGCAGCGCCGATTCGCGATGCGGCAGAACATCCGGTGCCGCGCAACACCGCGAGCTGGTGGTATGTATTTGGCAGCGCGGCACTGACCGTTTTTCTTCTCCAACTTGTAACCGGAATTCTGCTCGCACTGATCTACGTGCCCTCGGCGGGCGAAGCCTGGAGCAGTCTCCAGGCCCTGAATCAAGATGTAGCGCTGGGCTGGTTTGTTCGTGCCCTGCATGGATGGGGATCGAATTTCATGGTGGCGATCGTCCTCATTCATATGGCGCAGGTGTTTCTCTTCGGCGCCCACAAATACCCGCGGGAACTCACCTGGATCGTTGGGGTGTTTCTTTTGTTGATGACTCTGGGTATGGCATTTACAGGCCAAATCATGCGCTTCGATCAGGACGCCTACTGGGGGCTGGGAATCGGAGCATCGATCGCCAGCCGCATTCCACTGATCGGTCCCGCGGTCGTAAAACTGATGTTAGGCGGGCCGATCATAGCCGGTGCAACTCTTTCCCGCTTTTTTGCCTTGCATGTGTTCGTCATTCCCGGAACTCTGATCGTGTTCGTCGGACTTCACCTGCTGATGGTGCTCAAACTGGGGATTAACGAATGGCCGATGCCAGGACGTATCGTCAGGCGAGCAACCTACGAGGCCCAATATCACGCGCTAACGAAGAGCGAAGGCGCGCCGTTCGTACCTTATGCGATCTGGAAGGATTTGTTCTTTGCAGCATTTATCATCCTGGCAATTGCTGCATGTGCCGTCTATTTCGGCCCATTCGGACCGACCGGACGGCCGGATCCGACAATCATTCAAACCGCTCCGCGACCTGACTACTTCTTCTTGTGGCTTTTCGCGCTCCTATCGTTGCTTCCTCCGTCCCTCGAGACGCCCTTACTTCTCATCGGTCCACCGGTGGTGATCCTGGGATTGATCCTTATTCCGCTGCTTTCCGGAGAGGGAGAAAAGAGTTGGAAGCGGCGGCCAATTGCCGTTGTGAGTGTGCTGATGATCGCAATCGCGCTTGGCACCTTTACCCGTCTTGCACAATCTGCTCCGTGGAGCCCGCACATGAATGCATGGAGCGGCGACCCCGTCCCGGATCGCTACATTCACGGCACAACTGCACTCGAGCGGCAGGGAGCGCTCGTATTTCAGGTGAAGCAGTGCCGCAACTGCCACGCACTAGGCAATCGAGGAGGCGAACGCGGTCCAGCCCTGGATGACGTCGCGGTGCGGCTTACGCACGACCAACTGATCCGGCAGGTGATTCAAGGTGGCGGCAACATGCCCGCGTACGGAAATAACTTGAGTCCCGCAGAAACAACCGCCTTGGTGGCTTTCCTGGGCACGTTGCATCCTCCAACCCAAGCGCCGGCACGGGATGCCGCACTGGAAATTGTGTTTAGGGATGGCCAGCCCAAAGCGCCCGGAGCTCAACCCTAGTCACCGCGCCATGACATACCCTCATCACGCCGCGTGCGTATCACTGCCGACTAGCGCAGGCTTGATTATTGCGGCTTTAGTCTATATCCGCGGATGGCTACGGGTTCGCCGGCCTGACTCGAAATATTCGGTTGGCGCTTGGCGCGTCATAAGCTTCCTTCTCGGACTTTTCCTTATTTGGACGGCAATCGGTTCACCCGTCGCTCGACTCGATTACACGCTACTGACAGCGCACATGATCAAACATCTATTGCTCATGACGCTTGCCCCTCCGCTGATCTTGCTCGGTACACCATTGAGGCCTTTATTGCTCGGAACACCGCAGAGAATACTGCACGTGTGTGGCCTACTCTTCCGCTCTTCACCAGTTCAGCAATTGGCAAAAGACCTGACGCACCCTGCCATCTGCTGGCTGGGCGCTACGGGCGCACTCGTCGCATGGCACGTTCCTGATCTTTTTGTGCTTGGATTGCGATCGGAAATGTGGCATTGGATCGAACAAGCTTCATTCTTCGCGACAGGGCTTCTTTTCTGGTGGCCGGTTGTCCATCCCCTTTCTATTGCCACCAAATGGTCGCAGTGGTCGGTACTTTTGTATCTGTTCTTGGCCACTTTACCGTGCGATATTCTTTCCGCATTTCTGGTGTTTTGCGACCGCGTGGTTTACCCAGTTTTTCTATCTTCGCCACAATCGTTTGGCCTCTCTGCTGTCGAAGACCAGCAATGCGCAGGGGCGTTGATGTGGACTTGCGTCACTGTTATTTACCTGGTCGCTGGAACGCTCATCACTGCGCGTTTACTGTCGCCCAAGAGCTCGCCAGAGTGGTCGGTTCGGCAATCGGGCCCACCAGGTGTTTCGATATCAACCACGGTTCGGCAGGACGTTGAGGTTGCCTAGATGTCTCGCCATTCGTTCGTTACGGCGCTCGATCCTAGTGGACACGGCCGCCGTTTGTCACTCTTCACACCACTCTCCGACTACTGGACACTGACTAAGCCAGAAGTCAATTTCCTTATTCTGATTACGACCTTTGTAGGTTTTTATCTGGGCTACGGAAACGAAGCACGAGCGTTTTCATTCGTGCGGTTGTTCAACACTTTGCTTGGAACATTGCTGGTCGCAAGTGGGACAGCGACATTAAACCAATTCATCGAACGAAACTTCGACGCGCAAATGCGCAGGACCGCCATGCGCCCCGCTGCAGCTGGCCGTCTCAAACCGGCCCCAGTCCTGGCCTTCGGAGTTGGGCTGGCGGTGGCTGGAAATCTCTATCTCGCCGCAACCGTCAACCTGTTTGCGAGCATCCTGACGGCGCTCACGTCGCTGACCTATCTGTTTGTGTATACCCCGTTAAAACGAAAAACACCTTTTTGCGTTCTCGTCGGAGCTTTTCCGGGCGCCATGCCGCCTCTGATCGGTTGGGCAGCTGCCTCCCACCGATTGAATATCGAGGCAGGGATTCTGTACGCCATGCTTTTCCTGTGGCAGTTTCCACACTTCATGGCAATCGCATGGATGTACCGTGAGGACTACGACCGCGCAGGGTACTTAATGGTGCCGAAGAGGCGCGCGAGACTCTTTTGTGTACTTCTGCAAACGATATTGCCGCTGTTTGGATTAATTTTACTCAGCCTCATGCAACTTTCCTCACGGCACGCAATCGTTTCCTCGTGTACAGAAATACTCCTGGGTCTCGGTCTCCTGTACTTTGGCTTGGAGTTCGCCTTCCAGCAATCTAGGACAGCCGCACGCCGGCTGCTCGCGGCCTCTATAGCTTACCTTCCGTTATTGTTCGTCTTGAGGGCGACGCTGCGTAGTGCGACTTGAATTGACCGACGCACGGTCTCCTCTCTTCTAACGCAGCGCCTGACCCATCCTCAGCGTTTCGTGGAAGAGCGGGCTTGATCTTCCGCTCGACCTCTTTGTTCGTTTCCGTGTTGAAAAGGGACGGCCCGACAGAGAAGAATCGCTCCACCGCTAACCAAGCGGAAGAGTAAGCCAAACCGGACAGTCGAGGCTAGCCAGTTGCGTTTGTTCAGTCCGGATTTGGACTCATGACCGCCAACGGACTCCGCAATCGTGAAATCGAACGGCGTCAGCGAGATTACCGCTGACTGGCAATCAACTGTTTTGATTGATTTGTTGTCAGCTTCTGCTTCTTAGTGGAGTGGAAAGTGACTTGCAGCACGTTAGTCCAAAAGGAGAAAAATGGAAACACAAGCCTTCACTTTCGCAGCGTCACGGTTCGTGCCAGTGGCTATTGGTTTCTTTGGTCTTGGCACCGGTTACTTCATTTGGGGTGGGCAGGCCCTCTTTGGCTTTCCCAAGACAACCCAGAAGTGAACAAGACTATCGGAATGTGGAGATTCTGTATGCCGGCGTTCATGCAGTTCATCACAGGCGTCTATCTGCTGATTATTCTCGCCGGCTGAAACGAGTACAAAGAAGTGGAGAATCCCTATGTCTACACACGTCGGCACTGCTGTTGGCGGGTATTCGGCCCAACAGTCGCTTGGGAGGCGCGTTTATGAGCACGCGTCGAAACTCGACCGGGTTGGAATGACCTTATTGCGCCTCGGACTCATCGTGGTGCTGTTCTGGATCGGCGGACTGAAGTTCGCAGACTATGAGGCAGAGGGCATTGTGCCTCTTGTAGCTAATAGCCCGTTGATGAGTTTCTTTTACCATTATCCCGCTCCCGAATATCGCCAATACATGAATCGAGAGGGCGAAGTCATCCCGGCTCACCAAAAGTGGAATGAATCAAACGGTACCTATGCCTTCTCGCATGGCCTCGGAGTCTTGATCGTTCTGATTGGATTACTGATCGCGTCGTATCCCGTTCTGCCGCAAGTCTCGGCCGTGGGCAGCTTCCTTCTAATCCTGATGTCACTCACTACCCTCTCATTCTTAGTAAGTACTCCTGAGGCATGGGTTCCGGCATTGGGAGCTTCCATACATGGATTTCCATATCTATCGGGAGCTGGCCGGCTCATCATCAAAGACGCCATCATGTTGGGCGCAGCGGTGGTCACGCTCGCCGACTCGGCGAGAACCTGGTTGTCGAAACAATCCTTGAACGGCCATGACATGACGGAAAACACTTCACAACTGATGCGGGCACTTTGAAGAACACCAAAGTTAAGATCTGCGAGTTTCAGGAAGGAGAAGATCAGATGATGTTGGATTGGAACGCATATCGTCAAGAACTGATCGAAACGATTGGACAGATTGCACGGCTGACTCCGGATACTGTAAGAGGCTACAGCACTCTGAGCGCCGCAGGCTCAAAGACAAACCACCTCGATCCGAAAACTCGGGAACTGATTGCTCTGGCCGTTGCAGTGACACTGCGTTGCGACGGCTGCATTACTGTGCATACCGATGCGGCAATAAAACAGGGCGCTTCCAAAGAAGAAATCGCTGAGGCACTCGGTGTGGCTGTCTCGATTAATGCGGGTGCTGCGCTGGTGTACTCGGCACGCGTGATGGACGCGTATCAGGTCCACGCGGGATCAGCCGCAGCGGCGACGAAGTGATTTGAGGTTACCTATGTCGCTTCGTTTCTCAACGATTGTTCGATGTTGGGGGACGAAACCCACTCTTCGCCCGGGGGGTTATCTTTGGGTCGCGGCCATGTTCGGCGTGCTGGCATTCCTGGAGGCGAATCGGATTGGAGTATTTCTGGTGCCGCCTTTCGGAGCTACGTTGACCATACTGATGTTGTTGCCAGACGCGCCGGTCGCTCAACCGTACGCATTGATTGCGGGCTCAGTTTGTGCAGCCGCTGTTGGAACAGGGTTCAGCTTGTTGGGCAGCAGTCTCATTATGGCAGTGCTCGCCATGATTTGTGCGTTTTTCATCATCAGTTCTATTCACGCCTACCACCCTCCCGGAGTCGCCCTCGCATCGATTCCGGTTCTGCTTCACACTGGTCATTGGTTCCCTCTGGCGGTCGTGCTTCCTTTCACTGTCGCTGCCGTAGTATCTGCCGCCGGGATGAGCAAATGGCTCCGCGATTGGCCCGAATATCCCAAGTCATTGCGCAACTACGCGCGGTCGTCAAAGGAGGTGTGATGCGCACGCCCGACACAGATGCCAATTTGAGACTAACCCGGCGACGCTTCGTTCAACGAATCGCAGCCGTGAGTGTGGCTACTATGGTTGAAGGAAAGTCCACTCTGGCCCACTCGGAAACGATGACCAACTCACTTAGTGTTCTGGAGGGCAATCATTTCGATTTCACGATCAAGCCTCACCAAGTTAATTTTACAGGCAAAGAAGTGAAGGCTATCGCAATCAACGGATCCATACCGGGGCCGACGCTGAAATGGCGCGAGGGAGAGACCGTCACGGTAGCGTTAACAAATCATCTTCGCGAAGAGACCTCTATCCACTGGCACGGTCTTCGAATTCCCGCGCCGATGGACGGCGTGCCTGGGTTGAGTTTTGCGGGAATTGCACCAGGGAAAACATTTGTTTACCGGTTCCCCGTGCGGCAGAACGGGACCTATTGGTATCACAGTCACAGCGGGGCTCAAGAACAGATAGGACTGATCGGTGCTCTGATCATTGAGCCGCGTGATGAAGATCCAATTAAGTATGACCGAGACTACGTTGTGCTGCTGAGCGACTGGACGGATGCGAAGCCCGAAACCATTTTCAGCAATCTCAAGAAACAAAGCGACTATTACAACTACCACAAGCGTACCGCCGGCACCTTCATAGATGATGCAAAAACCAAAGGCCTGCGCTCCACGGTGGCGAACCGTCTGATGTGGGGGCGTATGGACATGAGCCCCACCGACATCGCTGATGTAAACAGCTCCACCTACATTTACCTGATGAACGGAAATACCGCTGAGGCGAACTGGACCGCGTTATTCAACCCAGGCGAACGCGTCCGGCTTCGTTTCATCAATGGATCGGCGATGACTTTTTTTGATGTGCGCATTCCGGGCCTTCCCATGACTGTTGTGCAGGCCGATGGAAATTGTGTACAGCCGGTCACCGTGGACGAGTTCCGCATGGGTATCGCCGAGACTTACGACGTCATCGTTCAACCGCACCAACAGCAGGCATACACAATTTTTGCGCAGCCGGAAGCTCGCGGCCGCTACGCCCGCGGTACGTTGGCCCCGCGCATGGGCATGACCGCGGAGATCCCGCCTATGGATCCATACCCCTCTCGCACCATGGCCGATATGGGGATGAGCACGGCCGGTATGAAGGGGATGAAGATGGGCGGCATGGCTACTGATCGGATGCCGGGAATGAAGGACATGCCAATGGAAGGGGTGAGCGACAACAGCAGGTCCGAAATGAAAGACATGAACAAGGAGATGGACATGAACGGCATGCACAGCGAGGAAGTGTCCGCCGTGAACCGAACGCACATGGACGAGGCGACTGTCTCACCGAACGACCAGCTCGCAGGCAAAACTCCGTTCCCGCAGCCTGGGCCACGCACGACGCGGCTCATGCCTCCGCCGGCGCAAAGGATGATTCGGCCGACCCAAACGCACGAAGGAGAGTTGCCTTTGCACATTGGGCCCGAGGTGGTCGCTGCCATGAAGACCTCTCCTAGGCTGCACGATCCGGGAGATGGATTGAACGGAAATAGTCGTCGCATCCTGACGTATGCGGACCTCCGCGGTCTCTACAGAGGCGTGGACGGTCGGCTGCCGACTCGGGAAATCATTCTTCACCTCACCGGCAGTATGGAGCGGTTCATCTGGGGCTTCGACGGCTATAAGTTCTCGGAGGCTGAACCGATCCATTTGAGACTCGGCGAGCGTGTGCGTTTCGTCCTGACCAACGACACCATGATGGAGCACCCCATTCATCTCCACGGACTTTGGAGTGAGTTGGAAAATGGCAACGGCGAGTTCGCTCCCTATAAGCACACTGTCATTGTCAAGCCCGCCGAGCGAGTGACTTACCTAGTCAGCGCAGACGCGCCCGGACGCTGGGCTTTCCACTGCCACTTGCTCTATCACCAGCGCGCCGGAATGTTTCGTACGGTGATCGTGTCATGAGATTGCGCATTGCTCTTCACGTTGGTATCGCGGGGGTTGTGCTGAGCTTCGGGGTAATGCCCGTGATCGCGCAGGACGCGGCGCCTCAGGTCAACGCGCCAACCCCTGCAGGTCCGCTCGATGCCCCAATTCCGGCCTCGAATTGGCCGAAGCCAGTGGAAGATAACCGGGCGCTCAATTATGTACAGTTCGATCAACTGGAAGGCAGAACGAACGGCTCGAATACCAGCTTTCGATGGGATGGCGAAGCCTGGATTGGAACCGACTTCAATAAGTTTTGGTTCAAGTCCGAAGGAACGGTGACAAACGGCGTCGCCAGCGATGGAGACCATGAATTTCTGTATGACAGGCCGATTCCGCGCCTGCGTTATTTCGATTGGCAGGCGGGTGCGCGCGTCGATCTCGACTCCGGTCCAAAGCGGGCATGGCTTGCCCTTGGCATTCAGGGACTCGCTCCGTACTTCTTCAATTTTACACCGACGTTTTATGTTCGCGATGGAGGACATGTCGCGGGAAGGCTCGAAGGCTATTACGATTTGTATCTTACGCAGCGCCTGATCCTGCAGCCCCAAGTCGAACTGAATTTCTACAGCCGGTCAGATCGTACCCGCGGGATAGGAACGGGGCTGTCAGACCTCGACGGCGGAGTTCGCCTTGGCTATCAATTTTCGCGCAAGTTCGCTCCCTATATTGGATACACATATACCGGGGCATTCGGCCAGACCGCCAGATTAAGTCGGCAAGCCGGGGAAGAAACTGGAGCATCTCGGCTTGTATTTGGGGTCTGGCTGTGGCACTGAGTGCAAACGAACTGAAACGTCGCGCCCGTCCCTCGTTCGTGGTCGCCCACAAGCGACCACCGTGTGATTCGATGATCGAGCGGCTGATCGCCAATCCCATGCCGCTGCCCTGTGGTTTCGTGGTAAAGAAAGCATGCAAAATCCGGTCAGCCTTGTCTAGGGGCAAGCGTTCGCCCGTGTCGCTGATCGAGATCAGCAGTTAAGATCTGAGCGAATCGGTATGAAAGGATGGTCGGGCCAAGGTTGTACCCACCAAGGACCGCTACGGGCATAGATCACAATTTGTTGGCCCGGACGAGCGCCAGAAACGCTGCCGGAGATGGTATCTACTCTTTCCCGGCCTCCGTGGGCGGCTGAGGGAGTCTTGTTGAAGCTGATAAGCGGCGGCGCTTGGATTTTCTGTGACCGACAGGCCACCAACGAATCCCGGCTTGCATTCATCGCAGACACTTGCTGAAATCCGAGGGCGAAGCAATAACGGCTTAGCTGTCGCGAACGCGTATGTTGGGATGAGCAGTGCCCCGAAAGCGTACTTCCAGTCGCGGTACAGAGCATTATGGAGACGCGCTACTCCCTTGCTGCTCTCGACTTGAACTCCTGCTTTGAAAAGGACGCATCCCGGCGCCGCCTTGCCACGTAGATGCCGCCGATAAGGAAAACTACGGAAAATCCACCTAGAATCCACCACCGATATCCTTGTAGAGGATCGGGAGCATCGGTCGGCAGACCCAGCCCGCCTCCCGGGAGCCCATTGGGCTGCGCACTGCGAGCTATGCCAGCCGAATTTTGTTCACTGGCGCCTTGGGCTTGAGTGGCGTTTTGGTCATCCGTTTCGAGTTTGCCCTCACCCGAAATGCTAAAAGCGAGGCTTCTGCCTACTGGGGTGTCTGACGCCATTTGCACATTTGAGTCTGGCTGGTTAGGAAGTTGGATCGATTGGAAGTTAGAACTCGGGGCCGTCTTGAACTGCATTGTCTTTGGAAAAATGACTACGAAATGCTTCACAGGATAAGCTGACTCGGGATCAATACTGGTGATGCCCTTATAAGGAAACAAGTAGGTCACTTCGAAACGTGTCAGCCCTGGTCGTAGCGGAAACTGGAATGCATAGCGATTCTTTCCACCTTCGCGGACGGGCGCAGATCTCAAAGGAAGGCCATTTTCGGTCATGGCTGAGGCATTCACTACGTGCGCACCATTGGGAAGGTAGAACTCAAGATCTCGCTGATTCATCTGAGTGCGTGGTGGATTCGAGCTGTTCTGCACCCCAAATTCCCTGCTCACGACAAGTTCGCCTCTTACCGGCCGGAGGTACATGATGTCCGTGAATATTTCTATAGCGTCTACTTTTTTTGAGACTTCATAAACTTCGACGGCTACTGACGTTGTTCCCGGAGGCGCCATGCGGTGATAGGTAACACCGTCGTGGACGGTGCGAATCAGGTGCGGCCCCTGGTTGTCGAGCTTGAAAGAGAAGTTGCCACCCGCGTCGGTCTTGGTCCGTCCGGCTTCTTCCATTCCTTGGCGGAGCGAGAGAAGCACAACTTCATCGCCTGCCGCTGGCTTGCCGGTAGTGGAGTTCTTCACCGTCCCGGTCAGGGTTTCGGCAGCCGCCAGCGAGGAGAGAAGGAAAGCCAGAAACCCGACCAGAAGCGTAGTAGCACGTTGGCGGGCACAAACCTCCCGCATCCGGATGAAAGAGGAAAAGCGGAGATCTCTCGAGGTCGCGCACACACTGTTTGGATTTCGCGCTCCGCTCGGGGTGAAAAACGTTTGGCTTCGGATCATGATTTATCTTCGTTATGTGGCTTTGACTTTGAGTCTTCCGATTTCAGCCAGCAGAGTGGCCGCTTCGTCCTGCAAGAGTGTCTTCAGTGATTGGTAGTCGGCAGCGGGGATTTTGCCGGCCCTGTACTCGAAGTTCAGATCACGCAAGTTTTCGTAGACCGCATCTCTGCGCTCGCACAGGTAGGCGGCGTGCGTCTTTTCCGCGCCCATATTAAGTTCCCCGGGAGCAGCAAAGATGTACCAAATCGATGCGAGCGTTATCACTATGCAACTGACCAGTGCCACCGTCATGTTTCAGTCTCCTTCCTACCCTGCTCGCGATATCCGTCAATTCCGACGCAGTCAACTGCATAAAGGTCGTCCGCAATAGCCGGAGCCGGGCGATTCTTCCAAACGCGGACGACGTGGATGACTAACGTAAAACCGAGGACGAGCAAAGCGAAGGGTATGATCCACGCGGTCCGATCGAATTTTGTTGTGGTCGGGGCCGCTAGGACCGAAGGCCCGTACTTTTGGACGAACGCTTGCTGAACGAGGCTGTCGCTGTCGACCCGCCCCAGTGCCGCCGCCAGCTCGTTGCGCATGCCGTCGGACGATGAGCATCCGACATGGTTGCACTCAAGCAGGATTTGTCCGCACCCGCAAGTGCACATCAGTTGGTGGCCGATTTCCTTGAACCGAGAAGAAGGATTAGAAGTGCCTGAAAGGGTGCAGACTGCTGCGCAAACCAATGCGCAATGAAAAGCACGGCCGATGTATGGATTGACTCTTGTTCGTTCCATCAAAATTGCACTGGGACCAGTCGCTCTCCGGGGCAAGCCCACCTGTCATTTCGCTCCGAACGACTAAAGCCACCATCCCTTCTGCTTGAAGTTAGTCCCCGGCCACGGCGGCAGGCATTGCTCGGCCTGCCATCTTCTGCGCTTGCACTGTCACCGGCACCGGAGCGTTTTCTAAGAGTCCCAGGCCTGTGCCGAGGATCATGACCCATGCCCCAATCCAGATCCAGATGACCATGGGATTCACGTGTGCCCTGATCACAGGCTGGCCTTTATCATTCTGACCTTCGTAGACCAGGTACAAGTCTTCTTTGAAGCCCTCAGCGACGTCCGGCTTTGTCGACGCCTGCTGGCTGGCCTTGTAGAAGACCCGCTGAGGTGCCATGGTGCGTTGCAGTTTGCCGTCTTTGTAGACATCGATGAGCGCCCACTCGCTCACCTGATTGGGGCTGTCGTCCTGCGTGTAGGAACGGCAGACGAGTTCATAGTCGGCGATCGTCATTCTGTCGCCATAACCCATCTCGGCTTCTTTTTCCTGATTGAGCGCAGCTCCTGAAAATCCGATCATCACGAGTACCACACCGAGGTGGACCACGTATCCTCCGTAGCGGCGCGTGTTGCGGCGTGTGAGCTGAATGATTGACGCGAGCATGCCGTGTCCGTTCTTTTCCGAGATGACGCGGCCTCCGCGATAAAACTCAGAGGCGATGGTGAAAGCCACGAGGGTGGAGAGAAAGATGGTCGTCATTGAGTAGAAATAGCTGATGTCGACCCAAGGCTTGAGGCCGAAGATCGATCCCCAACTTGTCGGCGTGAACATGACGAACAGCGCCACCGCAACGGAAGCGACCGTGGGCCAAAAGAAGTTCCGCTTCAGGCTGTCGAATGAAGTCTTGCGCCAGGCGAGCAGCGGTCCGACGGCGGTGAAAAGCAACAGGATCAACGCCACAGGAATCGCAACGCGATTATAGAAAGGCGCGCCGACCGTGACTTTATTACCTTGCACAAGCTCAGAAATCTTAGGAAACCAAGTACCCCAGAGAACATCCAGCGTCAGAAGCAGGAACAGAAGGTTATTGAAGAGGAAGCTCGACTCGCGCGAGATCAGCGACTCAAGTTTGTGTTCACTGCGCAGGTGCTTGTGATTGTGGGTGAAGAAGTAAACGAACACTGCGAAGCTGATAGCCAGAAACCAAGCGAACCAACTTCCGATCGACGACTGTGCAAACGCATGAACCGAGCTAATGATGCCACTGCGCGTCAGGAATGTGCCAAGAATCGCCAGCCAGAACGAAGCAAAAACCAGCCACATGTTCCAGACCTTCAGCATCCCCCGTTTTTCCTGCATCATGACCGAGTGCAGAAACGCGGTGCCGACGAGCCAGGGCATGAGCGAAGCGTTTTCGGCAGGATCCCATCCCCAGTAGCCACCCCATCCAAGGACCGAATAAGCCCAATGTGAGCCAAGGAAGATGCCGCAGGTGAGAAATCCCCAAGTCACCATCGTCCAGCAGCGGGTGATGTGAATCCACTTTTCACCGGGATACTTCATGATCAGTGCGCCGAGCGCGAGGGCGAAAGGCACAGTGAAACCGACGTATCCGAGATAAAGCATGGGCGGATGAATCACCATCTCGGGATACTGCAGCAGCGGGTTAAGGCCGCTGCCGTCCTGACGTAGCGGGCCTTCGAGCAGGCCGAAGGGATTGGCTGCAAAATTCACGATGGAGAAGAAGAAGACCTGTACACCGGCGATAACGACAGAGGCGTACGCGAAAAGACGCGGGTCGGTTTTGTGATGCAGGCGAAGGACGAAGCCGTATCCGGAGAGCAGCACTGACCAGAATACGAGCGAGCCTTCCTGGCCGGACCACAGGGTCGCGATCTTGTACGGAACAGGAAGATTGCGATTGCTGTGATGGAAGACATAGGCGATGCGGAAGTCGTTACCGAGAGCGGAAACAACAAGGGCTACAGCCGCGAGAAGGACGGCTCCAAAAGCAGCGACTCCTGCTCGGCGGGCCGTTTCACCCAAACGACTTGTATGTCCTTGCTTGCCGACAATGGCTATCGCACCCGCGATCCCGCAGTATGCACTGCAAGCTAGAGCGAGTAAGAGCGTGAAACTACCAATTTCTGCCATTGTGACTCTTCCCAGTTCAGGAGCAGAAGCATTCTTCGCTGTTCTGCTGGAGCGTTCATCCCTGGTTTTTCCAAACACTCCGTGTCCAACGATCCGCCTGCTGTATCTTGGCACTCATCTTTTTTTGGCCGACGGTTGGTGGAGCGGTAGATATGATGGTTCTTAGCCCGTAACCAATACCGCCAGCCCGCTCTACGCATACCCTAGGTTATCAAACTGTCGAAATTTGGGATGTTCCTTCAAACCGCGACAACAATGTTGCAGGGAGAAGGCTCGTTTCCACCTGTTCCCGTATGTTCGCGGGATTTTGCGTTGTTTTGCCACGAGCAACCCAAGGACCACTGTGTTACTGGCGTTAGTTCTTCTCGCGCCCGTCGCATAGGCAGAGATGTCATCTTTCAGCAAATACTCTCCGTCCGAAGTGTCCGCCAAGGGACAGACGCGTCTGTCGAAAAACGGACGTGAGCGTCGGATCCGTCCGAGTTAGCGAAAAACCATGGACCGTTTTCCAGGCCTGCCTTCGAGTTTTGGGTTGGAAGATTGCTCTCCCCTCGTTTGATCTAAGGAACTCGGTCCTTTACTCGGCGTCAAAAATGCGGGCGCACCTAGGCGGTCGCAGTCACCGCTAAGCCTCAACCATGAGAAAGCTCATATCAATATTTGCGCTGGCAGCGGTAGCGGTAATTGTTACCCAGACGGGAAGCGCGCACCGTGCGGCGATCAATGCGAGAAATCAGAGACTGCCCCTCGGGTGGGAGTCAGGACCTGGACGAGTCTTGACGCGGGCATGCGCAAACTGCCATTCCGATCACACTGACTGGCCGTGGTATAGCCATATCGCACCAGTCTCCTGGTGGATCGCGCGGCACGTGCGGGAAGGAAAAGAAAGCCTGGATTTTTCTGAGTGGGAGACGTACTCGGCCGAGCAAAGGCGGGACAAGCTGGAGTCCATTTGCGGAGTCATATCAACGGGTAGGATGCCGCCGCAACTCTACAACTTTATGCATCCTGAGGCGAAGCTCACAGAGAAAGACAAAATCGCTGTGTGTGACTGGGTGCACATAGAAACAATCGGAACCAGATAGGTGCCACGAATATCTGGAGATTGGAAGAGGGTTGCTCCGCCCGAACAGCCGGAACAGATTTTCGAGTGCCTTCTTTACGACAAAACCTCAAGGTAGCAGCATGGGGTTGCCGGTTAGCCCGGTCAATCATTCAATCGCACGGCGGCCGATTGTGGGCCACTGGTATTCCTGGGAGTGGTGCAACTTTTCAGTTCAATTTACCCACGGCTACACCCGTAGGCGGCGTTGCAGCCTGAGAAGGGAAGATTATCGAAAGAGCTTCAACGATACCAACGTGCACGAATGGAGCTTCCAGTAGGGAGGCCCGTTTGTTTAGCATGCCCAAGCCAAAGAATTTCATCGCTTCGTGTTCCCACTAGCCTGTACAGCCGCGCGACACGATCATCATCATCGACAATCAACATTATCTGCGAGTCTATGCCAATCATGTGCACCTGTCCTGCTACCGCGGCAGTGTGAAGTGGAAGGTCGCGCCCCGATGTGAGTTGGCATTTGCCCAAAGTCTACCGCCCTGAGCTTCAATCAGCGAACGGCTAATCGCTAGCCCCATTCCGGTGCCCTGCGGCTTCGTAGTGAAAAAAGGTTTGAAGATGTCGTCTCCCTTGTCTGGGGGTAGACCCACCCCAGTGTCTCTGACGGAGACCTGCAGTTCACCGTCGTCAATCAATCGCGACTCAATGCAAAGTTCGCCGCCGCCTTCTTTCATAGCTTCAATCGCGTTGAGCATCAGATTCATGAGCACCTGCTGTAATTGAACCCGATCTGACAAGACCTTGGGCAGTTTCGGGGAAAGATCGCTGCGTATGGCAACGGAATGCCGCCTGGCCTCGTGCTCGAGGAGCAAAATCATTCCGGGTATAACCTCGTTAATGTCGACCAGCTCGCGCTGAGATGGAACGCCCTTCTTGTAGAAAGACTTCAAGTGGTTGATGATCTCTGCGGCTCGCGTGCCGTCCCGCACAACCCTCGTTGCCGCCTCGCGAGCCTCCTCTAGATCCGGGTGCTCGCGGGCAAGCCAAAGCATACAGGTGTTGGCATTCGTGATGGCGGCGGTAATGGGCTGATTCAGTTCATGCGCCAGTGAAGCAACGAGTTCCCCCAGAGTCGTGACCCGGTTCATGTGGGCGAGTTCCATCTCCAACTCGCGCAGCCGCTGCCGTTCTTGTTCAACGCGCTTACTCTCGGTGACATCGATGGCGCTGCCAACAATTTCAATCGGATCTCCACTCGGGCTGAAAACGGGATGGCCGAACCCACGCATGTGTCTCACTGTCCCGTCTGGTAGAACGATTCTATAGTCCAGTGTGTAGTCTTTCCCCGAATGCACAGCGTTCACAGACGATTCGGCAGCCTTGTCGCGATCCTCCGGGTGGATTCGTTGCCAGAGGGTGTCGCGGTCCGGGAGGCCCTTCTGTGGATCAAGTCCCCAAAGTCGGAAAAGTTCCTCTGACCAGTAGACAGCCCTGTCCCTTCTAAACGCCCAACTGCCGGTGTGGGTCAGTCTTTCCGCCTCCGCACGATAAGATTCACTGCGCCGCAGCGCCTCTAGGGTTAGCTTGAGTTCAATGGCCGCTCCCGCCAAATGCGTGATCTGCGCGACGATCTCCCGATCCCGCGAACTTGGGCTCCGCGGCTCGCTATAGTACATGGCGAACGTCGCGATCACCTTGCCTTCGGAGGAAAACACCGGCATCGACCAACATGCGCGTAGAGAATGGGGCAAAGCGAGATGTCGATATTGGGCCCACCGTGGGTCGGTTGAGATATCCTCGACAATGACCGCGCCTTCGGATACCGGCAGTGGAGAAAGGGGCAAATTGACGTGTAGATAGTGGGCGTATAGTGGGTCGGTGACCTCTTTGTCGCTATATGCGGTTGTACTTGCTAACGATTCAATCGGGGCGCCATCGATGGCATCCGCGTAGGCCTTTGGAAGGCTTGGCGCGGCACCGTGCCACAGGCGATTGCCATCCAACAACAGGATAGAAGCCAAGACGCCGCTGGCGCGTTCTTCAATGAGCCGGCATATCGCGCTTAGGACTTCAGATAGAGAATCCCCTTTTGCTACCATCTCGAAGATTCGCTTCTCCCCGGCAAGCAACGATTCTCCAAGCCTGCGATCTTCGATATCGATGCCGGTTCCGTACCAGTTCGCGACGTTTCCGAGTTCATCACGCAGCGGCACGTTGCGAACGGACCACCAGCGATAATCCCCGTCCGCGCGCCGCATTCGCACTTCAGTCTCCATCAATGTTTCATTTTCCAGTGCCCGACGCCAATTGGCGACGAAGCGGGAACGGTCCTCCGGGTGGACAACCATTTCCCAACTCCATCCCGCCGTATCGTCAAGAGATAAACCCGTAAACTCCCTCCAACGCTCGTTGACAAAATCGACGGTACCGTCGGGAGACATGCTCCAAACGTACGCAGAAATCGAATTGACGACGTCGCGAAGCTCCCTACCCTTGGACATTGGCATTCCTGCGCGTTTAATCCTAGTCGGGCGACCGAAAGCGATAATAGAATACGGCTCCGCGGTCCGGTAAATCAAAAACTTCCGAGCCGTTAGTGGGCCCGGAGTCGCAGGGAAGTGGAAGCCGGCTTCAAGAAGTTGTACTTGACGTACGCAAATGGGTTCGTTGTAGTTGCGTCTCGGGGCTGATCGTTTTTAAGAATCGCCACGCGAACAGACGAGCGTAACCGAAGCCAAAATTAGACCTTTTGTTGAGTTCGTATTCGGCAATTAATCGAGTTCATTCCCAATAGGCGGCTCGCGCCAGGATCAGCCGAAACTGCAATCCCACCGCTACTGTCGTAGAAATTGTCATTGGAAGAGCCACCCAAAACCCTTGGAACCGAAAATGCAAGAAGTCCTCACGGAAGAACTTCGTTGACATCGAGAATAGAGATAACCATAATTTCGTTTCCCGCTAAACTCTTCGACAATCAGGAGCGTCTGCCCCCCTTGCCCAGACTGAGACTCGCTAATCAGCGTGGAGTTCAATTCGAGGGGTTCGTAACAGTACGAGGGGAACTACGATGTTTAATTCCCGGGCAGAATCGAATGACAAACGAAAGCGGCAAGCGAACGTCAAGCGGGGATTTGCAAATTCGTTAGATAACAATAGCTCCGGCGAAGACACCGATCCCATACCACTCATCGACCCGCTCTCTGAAGTCTCTAATCTCTTAAAGAAGCATGTCATTTCCAGTGGCACAGGCATCCAGAGGATAGTCCTCTGCCTCCTCGTTTTCGTGAGCTTGCGGGATGTTTGTGCTCAAACCGCGTCGACTGGGGCGTTGACCGGCAAAGTTACCGATCCGAGCGGTGCAGTCGTGAAAAACGCAAAGATCACCCTGCGCAACTACGGAACGGACGAGGCGCTCACGGCCATCACCAGTCAGGACGGGTTATACCGTTTTTCCCTGCTGGCGCCGGACGAGTATGAGCTGACAGTGGAGGCTGAGGGTTTTTCGCCGCTCGTGATACGTGAGGTAACGATTCGGATTACCGAAGTGAGGAGCATTACCACACAGCTTGCAGTAAAAGGAGGAAGAGAAGAAGTCGTAGTCAGAGCTCCACTCCTACAAACTGATGACGCCGCACTCGGAAGAGTAATCGATCAAGGAATGATTGTGACCTTGCCACTCGTGAATCGCAACTACACACAGATTCTCGGTCTGACGGCTGGCACGAATACTGATGTCGTTGATGCCACACAGCTCGGAGCCGGAAGCCAGGAGATTCGCGCTAACGGTGCCCGCAGCGGTGACAACAATTTCATGCTAAATGGAGCAGATGCAAACAGCTACGCTGCGAATATGACCGAGGCAATTCCTGGGGGTGGCGGATTGGCAATACCTGCGCCGGATACGATCCAGGAGTTCAAAGTTCAGAATTCGCTCTACGATGCCCAATATGGCAGAGGGGGCGGGGCAAACGTCGTTATAGAGACCAGGTCGGGCACTGCCGACCTCCACGGAACTGTCTACTACTTCGGCCGCAACGAAGCATTGAACGCGAACAATTTTTTTGCGAATGCGACAGGAGTACCGAGAGGAGAATTTCGCCGCCACCAACCCGGTGGGACTCTCGGCGGCCCGATGCCTTGGTCTAAGAAAAGCGCCTTTTTCTTCGTTTCTTATCAAGCCACACGGGATGTGAATGCCGCCTCACTCGCCAGCAGTGTGCGATCACAGACTCTGCCTCCGATTCCGCTGATGCGTACGCCCGCGTCTTTGGGAGCGGTCTTCGGTGGTCAAACAGGACTGTTCGGGGGAGTGGCGGTCGCGCCCGACGGATCAAACATTAATCCAGTAGCTCTCAATTTGCTGAGCGCGAAGAACCCCGATGGATCATTTGTGATCCCGAGCCCGCAGAGTCCGGGAAGTGGTGTCAACTACACGGCTGTCTTGCCAGGGCGCTACGACGAAGACCAGTTCAACACCAACCTCGATCTGAACTTGGCCAAGGCTGATCAGTTGTCGGCAAAGTTCTTCTTTTCAAACTCGGATGAAAATGCGCCGTTCTCCGGTGCCACGGTGCCCGGGTTCCCGGCCCTTCGTACCTTCGGCAACCGGAATCTGTCCATTGCGTGCACTCACATCTTTTCCCCACAGACTGTCAATCAATTCCGCGCCGGCTTCTCCCGCATCGCCAGTCGAAGCTCTGCCCCGAGCCCGCTGACGGCTCAAGCGATGGGGATAAGTCGTGTGGGCGACCCGCAGGTGAGAAGCCTGCCGCATATTCAAATAGAGGGCGCTTTCCAACTGGGGAACGAAGTAAACGATAGGAATCCGACGGCGAATAACAATTTCTATCTCTTCGATACGGCATCATTGTCGCGAGGTAAGCATAATCTTCGTTTTGGATCTGAGATATTCCGGAATCAATTCAACGAAATCCCCGATGCCACGGATGGATCGCTTATCTTTCTCTCCTTTCCCGATTTTCTGCTTGGTTTGCCGGCAGGCCTTGTCAGCGCAGGTGGCAATGGCACATCGCTCTCCAATATTTACCTGGCACTGAGCTATGCCACCATCCCGCACGTCGGACTGCGCTCGACCGCGGCCCATTTTTTTGCGATCGACGATTGGAAGATTTCGCGGGCTCTCACGATCAATGTAGGACTGCGCCTTGAGGTGAACGGTCAACAAAGCGAGGTCCACGGGCACATAGCCAATTTCTATCCAGAATTCTATGTTCCACCACTGCCTGGTGGATTTACAGACCCCAGCACATCCGGATTCGTCCTGCCGGACAATTACGGCGGGCCTGCACCTGAAGGGTATCCCCGCAAGAATTCAACGCTTGTCAATAAACCAGTTCAACTTCATCCCGAACCGCGCATTGGCTTGGCCTGGCAGCCGTTCTCATCGCGCGATATCGTTGTCAGAAGCGGCTATGGAATCTACGCTAACCGCATCAGCTTCTATGGAACCAGTACCAACTTCGTCTTCAACCCTCCCTTTCAGTTCTCGGAGGCTTTGATCGGAGCGGCCAATGCAGCATCCAGCCTGCAACATCCTTTTCCCATACTGCCACCGGCCTCGTCCTTCCCTAACTTCATCGGTGCCATGCTGCCAAGTCCGCCATATATAGGGAATCGTACCCCAGCAAGCCCCTCAATGATTGACCCGGACTTCCAAGAGGCAACGATTCAGCAGTATGGTTTGGAGGTTCAGTATCAGCGGCACAGCTATCTTTTCTCGCTCGCCTACGCCGGCGCCACAGGCACTCACCTTGATGTGTCACGGAGCAACAATCAGGCCGCCTTAGCCAGTCCCACGAATCCTGTAAACGGGTTGACCACCAACTCGGTCGCAAATGCCACAGAGCGGGTTCCTTTTCTCGGCGTAGCCCCACTTGTGTTTCGCGTCGAGAGCAGCGGAACGTCTAGCTACAACTCTCTCCTAGCAACAATCAGTAATCGATTGAGCAACGGTCTGCAGTTCCTTGCGGCTTATACCTTTGCAAAATCAATTGACACAGCAGGCGATAGTCTCGGCTCTGCTGCTTTCGGCCTTTTGGGCGTCCCGCTTTTTAGCGAGCAGGTATTCAACAATCAAAACGAACTAGCCGCCCAGCGAGGTCTGTCGGATTTCGATCGCAGGCACAGGTTTGTGCTCAGTTATACCTGGGAACTGCCTCGGCTGGGTAGCCATAGTGGATTCTGGTTCAGCAAATTGGCCGAGGGCTGGGCAACCTCCGGCGTCGTAACCCTCCAATCCGGGCTGCCCTTCAGTATTCTTGATACTGCGGCAGGTACACTCTTCGGCCCGGCAACTTCTTTCACCACTGGTAATCTGGTTGCGGGAAAAACATTAAAAGACGCGCTTCGCAGCGGGAGCGTTAGCAGCCGCGTAAATGAGTTCTTCAACACCAACGTATTTGCTCCTGCGCCGTTTATTCCTGATGGAGGATTGATCGCTGGAGAGTTTCCAGTCACTGGTGGCGGGACGATCTTTGGAAATTTACGAAGGAATATTCTTCGAGGACCGGACCAGCGTAACTTCGACATCGCTCTCATTAAGCGCACACGACTCGGGGAAAAGGCCAACATGGTTTTCCGCTGGGAGTTCTTCAACTTCTTCAATCACCCCAATTTTGCCAATCCCGCGAATGACGTCTCGAATCCGACATTCGGAACAATCAGCGCAATGAGCGTGAATCCTCGCATCATGCAATACGGGTTGAAGATGGAGTTCTGACCGCGTGATGGACGCAGTACCGGTTGGACACGCTTCGTCAGGATGGAGAGTTTTTCCCGCACCGCGGTCTGCACCGGACCCTTACCGAGAAGGGTCCACGTCTATTCTCGCGTTGTCTCCACTGATGGAGCGTCCCCCTACTGCTCCCATCAAGGCGATATTGTCGTCCTTAATATTTTCAATCGAATGCACAACCTAATCACATTTTCGGGACAAGGGTTCGGAGGTTCACATCCTCTCCCTAACCGGGAGTCTTACTACTCTCTCGATCTTTTCGGACCGACCCTACCATCTGACGGCGTAGGGCAGTTATATTTCTCGACAAACGTCCGCGATTGTTGTGGCCGATCGAGTTTCGAATTGCCCGTTCCTCGACGTGTCCTGTCGAGAGGTGGACACAAGGCTGTGCGAAAGCAGGTTGGATCCGCGAATTGAAGAACGGCTTGCAAGACTCGGCTGCTTCTGCCAGCACATCGGCGCGGACCAGAATGCTTCCGGGACAAAAAACTGCTGAGTTGCTTTCATAACATTGCTGCTTTGTTCGACTTCGTCACTGTAGTCCAAACTACAAATTTGAGAACGATCAGCCAGTGCCTTTTTGGAGGCCGACCATGTGAGTCGCCGATGAGCGAAAGCCGTTCCACTCGTTCGTCGAGAACGCAGGCGGGATCGTCTTTTTTCGTCTCCCAGTTGAACCAACCCAGCTTAGCATGAGAAAGAGCGCCGATGGCTTTGAAGCCACTTCCCACCCAAACGCTGCTCCCTCGCGAACAGTTGCAGCACGGTTGCGATCTCGTCGCCGGTCTCAAAGATTAGGGCAAACGTTTTCGGCTCATCCTCGACCTGTTTCCATCGCATGGCTTCTCCGGTTCTCAGCTTCTAGTGTCCTAGGCGGCGACGACCTTCCCTTCCGGCGGCGCCATGAATTCGGGACCGATGGGATCCGCGATCGTCTGCCGCAGAATCCGATCGATCCCTGAGCGCGTGTCCGCGTCGAGGTTCCAGCCGAGGACACCCGCCACAGCTTCGAGTTCCGCAGGATGGCGGGCACCCCACAGCGCCGACGTGATTCCAGGCGTGTCCAAGACCCAGCGCACAGCAAGATCCATTACGCGTTTTCCATATCGTTTTCGCGCCAAATCGTCCAGTTGCTGGACCGCCTCCAGATATTGTGCGAAGCGCGGCGGTTGAAATTTGGGATCGGACTGGCGGAGATCGTCGCCAGTGAACTTCGTGTCCGGTCGGATGGTCCCGGTCAAGAGCCCACGGCACAGAGGCCCGTAGGCAAAAGCGTTCAGATTCTTTTCGCGCGCGAAAGGCAGCACGTCGCGATCAATTTGCCGTTCGAAGAGGTTGTAAGGGGGCTGAACGGTGTGCAATTCAGAGACGGACATGAACTGGTTCATCTGCTCGGGTGAATAATTGCTCACACCGATCGCACGGATCAGGCCCTCCTTACGAAGGGCTTGCATGGTCTGGGCGGTGTCTTCGATCGGGACGGCCAAATCCGGCCAATGGACTTGATAGATGTCGATGTAGTCCGTGCGAAGTCGACGGAGCGAATCTTCGACCTCCTGCCGGATGCGATCAGGTGAGGAATTTCGCGAAACCGAGCCGTTGTGCCACTCGAGTCCAACTTTGGTCGCGATGAAAACCTTTTCGCGATGTCCTCTCTCCTCAATTGCTTTTCCGACGATTTCCTCGGAAACCCCGAAGCCATAAACCGGCGCCGTGTCGATCAGATTGATCCCTATATCGAGGGCGGCATGAATCGTACGAATCGATTCTCTTTCGTCTGTGCCTCCCCACATCCAACCACCGATCGCCCACGTGCCTTGCGCAATTCGCGAGACCCTCATTTCCGTCCCGGAGATTACTGTGTATTCCATCTGATTCATCCTTTCGTATGAAAACTGACATTCTAAGAGTCTGTTACGTTACCTTTCTCTGCGATTCAATCCGCGTCGGCGACCCCTCTATTGGGCACCGAACTACACTGCGCTCGGGACACTGGGGATCGAAGATCTAATCCCCTTCTCGGGTGATGCCGTGGCGCACTCGCTGAACGTACCCAACGCGATCATGACGACACAGGGAGGCAGCAGGGCCCACAATCGGAAATGTAAATGCGCCATTCCAGACAGAGCTGCGCCAACCAAAAACCCTGACCATACGCTGGCGTCAAGTCCAGCGCGGGCGAGATGGGTATCCCTTGGTCCTCGTGCTTCCGGGAGAGGTTTTCGCCCCGCAGCTGAAGCGAGATGGCCACCTATTCTGCTCAGCATGCCCGTCATGAATGTGACACTCACCGACTCTGCGCCTATCTTAGAGAGTGCCGGATTCATCATGCCCATGGCCAGGCTGAGCATCGCGATCTCGGCGGGGACGTTTCTCGGTCCATGCCATTCAAGACCAGCAACGGTCGCGAGCAGGACTGCAATCACACCGAATATCAGGCGATGGGAATAACGCGATTTGGATTGACTGAAGAAGTTTCCGAAGAAACTACCGGTGACGAAGGACAAGACGGCTATCGCGGAAGGCAAGGCGGCGCGGAAATTGTCCTGCCCACTCCTCAGGCCAGCACTTGTGGTGTTTCCGCTCATGAACGAGACATAAGTCCCCAGGAAGAGAAACCCATATCCGTCCAGATAGCCGGCGATCATCGCAAGGAAGATTGCTACTGCTGACCGTATACGCGTCTCGGATAGAAGCAGCATCATCGCGGCTCCGAACCAACGCTGGAGAGCCAGGCCTTCGATTGCAACAGCACACCGAATCCGGCAGTCACTCCCGAGAATTCTTCACGATCCTTCTGCGCCAGCAATGCCGCTACTGCTGTCGACGCTAGCCGGGTCTTCGGATCGGCCGCGCGGCTGGTCAGGATTATCGGTACTCGCGCGCCAACGATTACTCCGGCCGCTTCCGCACCGGCCAAAGATTGGAGTTGCTTTATGAGCATATTTCCCGATTCCATATCCGGTACCACCAGGATGTCGGCCTGTCCGGCCACGGCTGAGTGAATCTGCTTAATCCGAGCCGCCTCTGGCTGCACAGCATCGTCAAACGCAAGTGGACCGTCCAGAACAGCTCCTGTAATCTGGCCCCGGTCGGCCATTTTGCACAGCGCCGCCGCATCGATTGTCGAAAGAATGTTGGAGGAGACGGTTTCGCTGGTCGACAGAATTGCTACTTTCGGAATGGCGATGCCCAGAACTTGGGCAAATTCGATCGCGTTCTGGACGATATCCGCTTTTTCCTCCAACTTGGGATACCCGTTGATCGCCGCGTCCGTAATGATCAATGTTCGGGGATAGCTTGGGGTGTCTACGACAAATACATGGCTCATCCTCCGCTTTAAACGCAATCCAGTATCGTCCGCTATGATGGGCTGCAGGAAGAGATCTGGACGAAGGCTCCCATTCATCAAGGCCTGGCAAGTGCCCAGCCGGCATAGCTCGACGCCTCTTTGCGCTGCCTCAACTTCGTCATCCACGTCGACTATCAGATAGGGTGCAAGCTCGAATTCGTGTTTACGCGCGAGGGCAGCAATCTTTGCGCGGGACCCAACGAGATACGGGTTGATCAGCCCCGCACTTGCTGCCTCGATCGCAGCGGTAAGCGCGACTTCGCTCAGCGGGGAGACGATCGCAACTGCAATAGGATCGAGTTCGCGGCATTTGTCGATGACATGGTCGAGGATGGGACGATGAACTCGCATCTTACCTTTTTGCTCCCCTTTTCATGCCGGCACGCGACAAGATCGGCGTAGTTTCTCGCGACGAACACTGACACGCGCTGAATCACCAGGGGCAAATTGAGCGGCAAGCGCATTCCGATCCGTGGAGCCCTTGGCGGTGCGGGGAAAGTCGGCCACGATGTATATCCGATCGGGAACTTCGAAGGTGCTGAGCTTCGTGCGGCAGTAGTCACGCAGTTCACCCTCGGTTGCTTCCATTCCCGGCCGCAGAATGACTGCCGCCTGCACATTCTCTCCGTAGATTGCATCGGACTCGCCGAACGATGCTGCGTCGAGTACCTTCGGGTTGGACAAGAGGATCGCGTCGATTTCTCCCGGTGAGATCTTTTCTCCGCCCCGGTTGATGATTTCCTTGAGCCTTCCTCTCACATAGAGGTAGCCGTCCGCGTCTACGCTGCCCAGATCACCACTGCGGAACCATCCATCGACGAAGCTCGCAGAGTTTGCATGATGATTGTTGAGATAAACAGCCGTAACCGTTGCGCCACGAACCCAAATTTCCCCGATGCCACCGGGGTCAGCGTCCTTTCCACTTTCGGCGACAATTCGGATCTCGACTCCCGTAGGCAGCCCCACTGACGACGGCTTGATGGATCCATTGACGGGGAGTGGGTTGGACGAGACCTGATGCGAGGCCTCTGTCATCCCATAGGCAGAGATCACCGGCACTCGAAACGTAGCCCCGATTGCTGCGGCGAGTTCTTCGTCAAGCGGTGCGCTACAACTGCGGATGAAGCGAAGCCTTACCGGAGAGGAACTCGGGTACTCTTTGGAGGCACGGTTAACGAGAATGCGGTGAATCGTGGGCACGGCTGTATACCACGTGACACCGAGGCGGACTACATCTGGCCAGAACAAGTGGGCCGAGAACCCGCCCGTGCTGGGGAGATAGGCGCTGCCGCCGCTTGCCAGAGTTGCCAGCAGCCCGGCCATGAGTCCGTGACCGTGGAACAGCGGCATCACGATGAGCGTCACGTCCTGCGGAGATAAGTCATACCCCGTGGAAATACCATGGACTGAGGCAACAACATTGCGGTGAGTCAAGGGAACAACCTTGGGCGCGGAGGTCGTCCCGGCGGTGAACATCAGGAGAGCTATATCCTCGCCGTCAATCGGGGCAATCGTCTCGGCAGCCACGCCAGATGCGCCACTTTGTCCGCTCCGATCCGCCATTCGTACCTCATAGGCTCCCCTGGAACCCTCGACACTCATAATCCAGCGAGCAGCGCTTCCGGCAATGGCTTCGGCAAACTCGAGCTTGCTGGCCAGATGTTTTGGCGCAAGTACGGCATGCGCGGAGAGTTCCGAGAGTCGAGTACTCAATTCGGACAATGTGAGCGCCGGGTTCAACGGTGCGACACGAGCGCCCGATGACACAACTGCGAGAAGACCTACCACAAATTCAACACAATTGTCCGAGACGAGCGCGACCGTGGCACCGCGGCTCAATCCGAGCCGGGATAGCTGCGCCATAGCCGACCGGACGAGAGCGTCAAGCTGGCCGTAGCTGATTACAGTTCCTCCATCTGAGGTCCCAACAGCAGTTCGCTCGGGTTGCTCCTGAACGTGTCTAGTGAGCAATTGAGAGAGCTCGCTCACAACTGGTGCTATGGCACTCGTAACTGAAGCCGTGGCCATCACAATTTCCCCCCCAACACAAACCCGGAACTCGAGGTAGAGCTCACCAGACTGCTTAACTCGCGTGCTTGATGCTCACGCATCCTGTACAAAAGGACGGCCAGAATCATGCAGCCACAGATCGCCGCGCTTGATGCAGAGAGGAGCATAGCCGGATAACCAGAGCGCATAATCACGTACCCAGCCAGGGGTCCTGTTACCCCCATGGCTAAATCAAGGAACGCTGTGTACACGCCCAACGCAGCTCCACGATCCTGCTCGGAAACGTCGCGAACGACCTCCACTCCAAGCGCTGGGAACACCAGAGCAAATCCACAACCGCTGAGGGCAGTCGCCGCCATCGCCGTATCCGGAGTTTTCGCCATCCACAAGACGAATAATCCGGTGAACTCCACGAAGAGGGACACAATTGCCAGCGGGAACCCACCCCAACGATTGATGGTGTTAGCGAGCAATAGTCGAGTGGCAACGAAACCGATGCCAAACAGAACTAACGCAATTGCCGGATCGCTCCAGTGCCGCCAGGCGAAATACAATGTCAGGAATGAGGCGATAACGCCGAATCCGACTGTGCCAAGAGCCAAGCCGAGTCCCATTGGCAACACTCTCAGAAGCAATTTCGAAAAGCCCATGCGCGTTCCACCGAACACGGGCACTCTTGCTATGAAGACGGCGAATGTGAGGTTCAGCAAGGATATAGCCAATACGGTGACACCGATCGCTGCGAATCCGGAGTGGCGCTCGATCCAAATCCCCAGCGGAGCGCCTAGAGCCATGGCACTATACGAAGCGATTCCGCTCCATGAAATAACCTGAGTAGCGTTTTCCGGCCCAACTCTACCCAGGCCCCAAGTGATAGTTCCCGTAGCAATACTGCTCTCGCCGTAACCCAGGACAAGACGGCTCAGCAAAAGGGCGGAAATGCAAAGGGCGATTCTATGTTGAAGGAATGCCGAGATTAGCAGTAAGCATCCACTGACGAGAAAAGCTGCCTGGCCGGATAAAACGGTAGGCTTTGGTCCAATGACATCAGTCATTAGCCCAGCGCGCGGGCGGCTTAGAAGAGTGGAAACATACTGTGCACTGACCACAATACCTGCCCAAACCGGCGTGAGACCCAACTTTAGGTGAACAAAGCTAGGCAAAATTGCCAGCAGTAGACCGATCACAAGATAGCCTAAGAACATCAAGAACGATGTCTGAACGATTCGAACCGTGACCGAATTTGACATTTTTCTAAAAAGTGTTCTTCTCATTGTCATCACGCTGTCGTCTGAGGTCCGAGTGCTCGGTCACTTTCCTGCGCCGCCAATCTGGGAGGTCGGGTTCAGACTCTGCAGATGACCGCTCTCGGTTCCCGCGGTTGGATCAATGACGCAGTTGATGATTGCTGGCTTACCTGACGCGAGGGCGTCGGTGAGAGCCGCGCTGAGCCCTTGCGGGTCGGTCACATGATGACCGGTGCCGCCGAAAGCCTCGATGAGTTTGTCATAACGTGCGTTCTTCATAAGAATGGTCGGTGAAGGATCGGCGCCTCCGCTGCGGTTCACATCATCGCCGCGGTAAATTCCACCATTGTTGAAGACAACGGTGACGACAGGCAGTTCATAGCGGCAGATGGTCTCAATCTCCATGCCGCAGAAGCCGAAGGCGCTGTCGCCCTCAATGGCAACGACCGGCTTACCGCTCGTCACAGCTGCTCCGATGGCATAACCCATGCCAATACCCATGACGCCCCAGGTACCAGAGTCGAGACGCTTCCGAGGTTCGCGCATATCGATGACGTTACGACCAAAATCAAGAGTGTTTGCCCCCTCGTTGACAACGTAAACGTCTGGTTTGTCCGCGAGAACATCGCGGATTGCTCGGAGCGCACTGTAGAAGTCCATTGGGGTGGGATTCTTGGCGAGGCGCGCTGCCATGCCAGCAGCATTGTGTTTCTTGCGTTCGGCAATTGCATTGAGCCATGCGGCGCTTGGTCGTACGCTTCCGGGCTTGAGCGTTGTCAGCAAGGCAGACACGGCAGAGCCGATATCGCCGACGATGGGCGCAGCAACGGGGCGATTGCTATCGATTTCTGTGGGCAAGATATCCACTTGGATGAATTTGACCGTGGGAGACCACTGCGGTGCTTTGCCATGTCCAAGAAGCCAGTTCAGCCGGGCTCCAATCAGCATGACCACATCGGCCTGAGCCAGAACCAAAGAGCGGGCAGCAGCCGCGGATTGGGGATGGTTGTCCGGCAGGAGTCCTTTCGCCATGGACATCGGGAGATAAGGAATGCCGGTCTCCTCGATGAACGACCGAATAGCAGCGTCAGCCTGGGCGTACGCGGCGCCTTTGCCGAGAATAATGAGCGGGCGTTGTGCGCTCGCCAGCAGAGCGAGGGCGCGCTCGATCGATTCGGGCGAGGGAAGTTGCCGGGGTGTTGGATCGACAACGCGCACCAGCGACTTCCCCCCCGCATCTGCATCGAGTGCCGCACCGAGAACTTCCGCGGTCAAGTCCAGATAGACCCCGCCAGGCCTTCCCGACACGGCGGCACGGATCGCGCGTGCGATTCCAACACCGATATCGTCGGGCTTGCTAACCCGGAAGGCAGCCTTGGTGTAAGGTTTTGCAGCGTTCAACTGATCAAGCTCTTCGTAGTCTCCTTGCTGGAGATCGACAATTTCACGGTCACTCGATCCACTGATCTGGATCATGGGAAAACCATTAGTGGTAGCATTGGCGGTCGCGACCAGGCCGTTCAAGAACCCGGGTGCGGAGACCGTTAGACAAATTCCAGGCTTCCGAGTCAGATAACCGGCGATCGCGGCAGCATTTCCGGCAGACTGTTCATGCCGAAAGCCGATGTACCTGATTCCTTCTGTCTGGGCTAATCGGGCTAGATCCGTGATCGGAATTCCCGCAAGGCCATAAATCGTGTCGATTCCGTTGAGTTTCAGGGCATCGACTACCAGGTGAAATCCGTCGGTAAGAGCTGGCGATTTCTGTCCATTTGATGATTCCACTTCGCTTGATGATTTCAGTTCCGTCGCAATCATGGAGTTCCTCTTTTCAAAGGTGTTGTCGATAAAATTTTGCTTACAACATCAATCTGTTTCGAACCGGGATCTACCTTGGCGGACGCAACGGCCAACAGATTCAGATCGAACTGCAGCAAGGTGGAGATCTGGCCCGGTTACATATGTCCACCCCGGCGTCTCTGCCCACTACTGTCTTCGGCCCGCGGCGCGTCAAGCGCTACCGTTCGTTCAAGTTCAGCGAGGCGCTTGCGCAGGTTTCGTTCTTCAGCGAACCGAGTGGTTTCGTCGCGGATCACGGCTACGATTCGTCTCACCTCTCGTTGGGACCCATAGAGCAACCCGACCGTAAAGGCAATCGACAAGGTTCGCCCGTCCTTGTGTAGGGCGGGAACCCGCAGCACATCATGACCGTAGCGCGTCTCCCCGCTCGCCATAGTCTTTCTGTAACCAGCCCAGTGTCGCTCTCGCAAACGCTCGGGAATAATGAGATCGAGCGAGTTGCCGAGCGCCTCAGCCTGCGTGAATCCGAAAAGGCGCTCGGCAGCGGGATTCCATAATCTGATGGCGCCGTCAGGGTCGGCGACGACGATTGCATCGCCGATCACTTCAATCAGTTGCTGACACTCGTCGATCAACGTTTCCAAGGCCGCACTCTTCATCACGCTACTGTCGCAGCCGCTTTGGACACCTTGGCAGCTTTTGTGCTGCCTGCACGTTTCACCACGACATTTTTGTTGCGCAGTTTCTCGATCTCTTCAGAGCTATAGCCCAAGCCCGTAAGGACTTCGTCCGTGTGCTCGCCCAGTAGAGGCGAACCGGTAATCGTGGGAGCGAAGTCTGAGAACTTAATGGGACTGCCCACCGTCAGATAAGTACCCCGCTCCTTGTGCGGAACCTCAACAATCATCCCGCTCGCGCGCAGTGCCGGGTCATAGGCAATTTCTTTCATGCTGAGCACCGGCCCACAGGGAATCTCGTATCCCCGGAGCTTGTCGATGGCTTCGTACTTGGTTTTGTCGGCTAGCCACTTCTCGATTTCAGCGAAGATTTCGAAAATGTGCGGCTGGCGTGCCCGTGCGGTTGAATAGGCGGGGTCATTGCTCCACTCGGGCTTGCCAATCGCTTCACAAGTTCGGGCCCAGTTCTGCTCTTGAATGGTGAAGTATATGTACGCGTTGGGATCGGTTTCCCAGCCCTTACACTTCAGCACCCAACCCGGCTGTCCACCGCCGCCCGCGTTTCCGCCGCGTGGCACAGCGTCCCCAAACTTCCCGTTGGGATATTGCGGATACTCCTCCAGATATCCAAGCCGTTCCAGCCGCAATTGGTCGCGAAGCTTAACGCGACAAAGGTTCAGGACGGCATCCTGCATGGAGACCGATATCCTTTGGCCCTTGCCGGTTTTCTGCCGACCGATCAAAGCAGCCAAGATGCCAATCGCCAGGTGCATCCCTGTATTGCTGTCACCCAGACCCGCGCCACAGACCGTAGGAGGGCCATCCCAGAAACCAGTAGTCGAAGCGGCGCCGCCCGCACATTGCGCGACGTTGTCATAGACCTTCAGGTCGGAGTATGGCGATTGGTCGTCGAAACCCTTGATCGTTCCGTAGATGAGCTTCGGATTGAGCTCTTGTATGCGCTCCCATGAGAAACCCATCCTGTCCATGACACCGGGACCAAAGTTTTCGACCAAGACGTCCGCTTGCTGAATCAGTTTTTCAAAAATCGTCTTGCCTTCCGGTGTCTTGGTGTTTAACCCGAGAGATTTCTTGTTGCTATTCAGTTGGGTGAAGTACAGCGAGTCGACATTGGGAATGTCACGCAGTTGGTGGCGAGTGACATCACCTACGTCGACCCGTTCGACTTTCAGCACGTCCGCGCCAAACCACGCGAGTTGTTGGTCGCATGCAGGCCCGGCCTGCACCTGGGTAAAGTCAATAATTTTGATTCCTTCAAGAGGTAAGCTCATGATCAAAGTCTCCTTATTAGTTCGTCCGGTTCCACGTCACAACAGCAACCAGCTTCCGGCGCACACCAGCTTCTGAAGCATCTGCGCTACCAAACTCACCAACGTTGGAGTTCCTGTGCATGCGACTGCTGTCAGCAACTTAGCGCGTTAACCAAACTCTGAGTGGCAAGGCCACGTCCTAGCTGTGTCCATTTGAAATGGACACGCTGTCCTTACATCGACAGAGGGACTCAAGGCAGGGCCTCACTCACTCGGCGTAGACCGGCGCACTGGACTTTTCACACGACTGCCCCGCCAATGTGGAACCAGCTAGGCAAACGTCGGTTGAGCTTGTGGACGGGAAACAGCCACTCCATGGAATCATCGTTCCCCCTCGGGTGAGGGCCGCCGACAGTGCTCGAATTAGCGCTCGATCCGGAATCCGCGTTCGAGTCAGGCACCGTCTGAGCATGGATACGCTGCCGAGCTACGCACTAAACAACCAAGAGAACCAGGACGATATATCTTCGCATTACAACCTTTCCATCACAGAGCGGGCTTTTGCTGCCGTGATCGGCGGATGCAGTTTCAGTTCCACACGCGCATTGGCAAAACATTTGAATTCGTTGTCATCCGGAAACTTTCAAATTCGCTTGAGTGTCAAGCCGAGGACAGCAAATGTCGAATTCGATCTCGCTTGTTTACACGCAATCGTCTCGAGTCAAAGGACGAGTTCGATCGTGAGATTTGTCAGACCTTAAAAGTAATAAAGAAGACTCTCTTATGCTCTGGTCGCGCTCGCCGCAATCCGAAAAGATGCGAGCCGAAAAGCAATCCAATGCCGGCGCCGGATCCAGATTTCGCCATTTGAAACGGCTGAAGCTTCCCAACAACGGCGGGCAGGTAAAAGCCTGTTGCTGTGACAGCGGATGTTCCAGAGTTAGCGAATTGAAATCTAACGGCACCGAATTCGCAAGGTGTTCTGAGTGTGATACCAGCGAAGCGTTGCGGCACCGGCGATGCTGACTACGCCACAATCGAGAATCCCGACAAGCCCCACCAGAACCGTGCAAATTCATTGTCCATGAAATTTCGTTGTATCCTTGGCTCAATTGACAAGGGGATTTTGTGGATATGTCATCAGCGGCAGAGCCGCTGCTCTCTTTGGCAGTGACTGTCACATCGGAGCGGCGCGTCGAGTCTGTTTTACGGAATATCGTTCAGGGATTGGCATCGCAACCAGGCGTGGCGTTGACTCGCATCTGGCTTTTCCCCTCTGCCGATCTCTGTGGTTCCGGTCAGGAACCTTCACGTTCTCCAGAGCAGACAGAGTATCTTCGTCTCGTGGCAAGCGCGGGAACTCCTGTGAACTCACCGGGGGAAGACTGGTCCTTGTTGCAAGGACACTTTAGTCGACTTCCATTGAATGTCGGAAAGGTTGGCCAAGTGGCAGCGAACCGGAATTCGATACTCCATAAAGGACCTCCTCCCTCAAAACGACTGGATTCTTCGGCCTGAATGGGCGAAACGAGAGGGGATTCGCAGTTTTGCGGGTCACCCTTTAATCTTTCGAGACAATCTGCTGGGAGTCATTGGGGTTTTCAGCCGTAAAGGTCTTACGGAGCAAGAATTCACTTGGTTGGGGTTGTTTGCGAATCAGGCTGCGGTTGCTATCGCAAACGCCCACGCATTCGAAGAGGTGGAGAGGCTTCGGTGTCAACTCGAAGGTGAAAGAGACTACCTCCAGGCGCAAATCGCAGAGAGGAAGCAGGCGGAACAGGCGCTGCGGCAGGCGCAGTCGGATCTCACACGCGCCAATAGGGTGAGCAGCATGGGAGAGCTGACTGCCTCTCTGGCGCACGAAGTCAAGCAACCGATTGCGGCAACTATGACCGATACCAATACTTGCTTGCGCTGGCTATCGTGCGATCAGCTCGATTTGGAGGAGGCCCGCCCGGCTGCGTCAAGAAGCCTACAAGCCGCAAAGCGTGCGAGCGAAATCGTCAACCGAGTCCGCCTGCTCTTCAAGAAGGATAATCAGCAACGGGAGTTGGTCGATCTAAACGAGATTATTCGAGAGATGCTACTGCTCCTGCACAGCGAAGCAACTCAATTTGCCGTATCAGTTCGGACAGAACTCGCTGCAGATCTCCCTCAGGTCATGGGAGATCGCGTGCAACTGCAACAAGTGTTGATGAACCTCATGATGAACAGCATCGATGCGGTGAAGGATGTGGATGGGACGCGCGAGCTCACCATCCAGTCGCAGCGTGAGGAGCATGGTCAGGTGCTGATCTCCGTCAGCGATACCGGCGTGCGACTTCCACCGCAGCAGGGGGAAAAGATCTTTGATGCATTCTTTACCACCAAGACTCACGGCACGGGCATGGGATTGCGGATCAGCCGATCCATTGTTGAATCGCACGGGGGCCGCTTGTGGGCTGCCGACAATTCTCCGCGTGGGGCAAGATTTTGTTTCACACTACGCACTAAAGCCGAGGCACGCGACTGAGGTGTGTCAGAAGATTGCAATGGGCCACACAGCAAAGCAGAACGCAAAGGCGGCTCGAACCACTGCTCCAATTAGAAAGGCACTCCACAGGCTGGCAAATTCGGCTTGCAAACCGCCAGACGTAGTATCGCCAGTCCGAAAATCCCGCTGTGGCACGATAAATGGTCGCAACCTCGATTTCTATCTTGGACCAAGATGTCGTCTCTAAGCCGTTCTCCGACTCACGGCCCAGTTCGAGAAACACGAACCTAAATCGTGTACAACCCGTTGGAACTTGGCGTGCAATTGGTTTTTTGTAACGCACAAACCGGCAAACGCTGAGAGACAAAATGTCTAGAAATGTGTGCGTAAATTCCGGATCAATGAGATTCGTTCAGAATATATCCGTAGGACCTCACGTGTTTCAAGCGGACGAACCAATTGCGTCCGGCGGCAATGACGCGGGTCTTGATCCGCACGAATTGCTCCTGGCTGCGCTCGGGGCGTGTGCCAGCATTACTGTTCAGATGTACGCCGGTAGAAAGCAGTGGCCAGTTGAGGGGGTGCATATCCATCTGTCGTACGTGAAGGTCTTAGTGGAAGGTCAGTTCGATGCAAAGACTGGGATGGCGGACGGAATTGAAATGGGAATTTCCTTCTCCGGAGATCTATCGCAGGACCAACAACGGAGGCTCTTGGAAATTGCCGGGCGATGTCCAGTTCATCGCATGCTTACGTCGCCGGTCCAAATTCACACGGACTTGCTGATGCCAAGTTCTCCTTCTCTGTAACCGGATCCTTCGGACAATCTAAGCGCCCTTGTGTCTTCGGGCGCTTGTGTCGTGTTGTTGATCCCGGCGAGAAGGCCCATCACAAATTAAACACTATTGTCCGAGACGAGCGCGATCGTAGCGCGGCGGCTCAGTTCGAGCCAGGATGGTTGTGCCTCCCAGCTCAAACCGATTCCACGTCCAGGTCAACGCTCAGCTCTCAGCATTTGCGGGCGACATGCGTGCGTGCGGCTGAGGAACGAAGTGATAGAGCACAAGAGCGAGCACACGCGCGCGCAGGCCGCAGCTCCTGAGCCATAGAGGAAAATCGTCGCGTAGCCAAACTTTCCGACGATGAATCCTGCAATCGGGCCTGTAATGCCCATCGCCAAATCGAGAAACGCCGTGTAGGCGACGAGTGCAGCTCCGTGATTGTGATCAAAATACGAGGGCGAAACCACATCCGCTGAGAGCTCTCCCGGAGAGAGCCACATTATGAGTTGTAGCCGACGACAAAGCGAACAATCCGGCAGACTCCACGATGAATGACACGATGGCAACTCGAAAGCCGCCCCAACGATTTACGGTGCCTGCGAAGATCAAACGAGTAACGATGAAGCAGCTGCCGGACAAAATCAACGCAAGCACCGGGTCAGTCCAGTGACGGCTAGAATAGTGGAGGAATGAAATGTGGAGGCAATATCACGACGTGGGGGATCTTCGGTTTCTCAAGGAGATGGGCAAACTTGCTCCGACTGAGTTCGACGCTTGGCGCGGTCGCGACGTGCAATATTTTTACTCGCCCGAAGGTTAGATGATCCGTGTCAACTGTGCGCCCTGAGATTTGTGCGCGTCCAATTCTCACCGTTGCGCACAACTTGGTGACGCCGAGGGGTAGTCTGAAACAGCGCGCCGGCCTGAGGTGCTCGACTGTCGCATTTGCACTTCTTAAAGCGGGCGAAAGTGTTACGCGCTCCGGTTGGACGACACTGGGGGCGTTGGAATCAGTCTTTTCAGTTTCAGATTTCGACAGCGTGACCGCCAATTGACTGTGCGATCGTGAAAGTTGGAGAGCGGCGCGGCCGGTCTCTTTACTAACTGCCAATGAATCCATTGATGTTGTCATCTCTTGCCGATGTTGGATGAGTGGAAAGGGACTTGCAGTGGCTTGCTCACGGGTGGGAGAAAGATGGAGACACAAGCATTCACCTTCGCGGGTTCACGGTTCGTGCCGGTGGCCATAGGTTTCTTTGGTCTTGGCACCGGCTATTTCATTTGGGGCGGGCAGGCCCTCTTTGGTTTTCCCAAGACGAGTCCGGAGGTGAACAAAACTCTGGGTTTATGGGGATTCTGGATGCCGGGCTTCATGCAGTTCATCACAGGCGTCTACCTGCTGATTGGACTAACTTGGTTCAACGTCTTCGGAGGTGTTGCTCCTTTATATGTGGCAGGTCTCGCCTTCACGGCTTACGGCATCCATTGGTTTGCCATGGCTCATCGTCGCTACATCGAGACGAGCGCGGTGCCGGATGGGTGGATGGCGATCGCGTTCTTGTTCCTTAGCATTCTGGGGGTGGATGTTTTCCGTCGGGCGGGTGACATTCCGTCATGATTATCTTCGTCGGTTTGAGCCTTATTTACGCCGTGGAGATTCCTACACGCTTGCTCTCCTGGAGCCCTGGTGCCTGCCTTGTAGGTTTCCTGCAATTTTGTCAACGGAGTTTGGCTTATGTACTGCACCTACGTCATCACTGTGGACTTGGCACTCGGCGCCAAAGCCTGGGTGTAGGTTGAAGAGACGTTTGCAATACCGGAATTTCGTATCCGTGGCGATCGACGGGGGCCGTTCAAACCAGAACAGCTTCTCGCCGACTTAGTCGATCACCAAGAAGTGGAGAACCGTAATGTCTACACAAGTCACCATTGCCATTGGCACATATCCTGCGCGGAAGTTGGTGGTGGAGCATATTTACGAGCAGGCGGCAAAACTCGACCGCGTTGGCATGGGCCTGTTGCGCTTCGGACTCATCGTTGTGTTGTTTTGGATCGGCGGGCTGAAATTCGCGGACTATGAGGCAGAGGGCATTGTGCCGCTGGTGGCTAACAGCCCGTTGATGAGCTTTTTCTATCATTATCCGGCTCCGGACTACCGCCAGTACATGAACAAGGAAGGTGAGGTAATTTCGGCGCATCGGCAATGGCATGAGTCGAATGGCACGTACTCATTCTCCCATGGGTTGGGGATCGTGATCGTCATGATAGGGGTACTGATCGCGTCGTATCCCATCTTGCCGCAAGTTTCCGCAGTGGGCAGCTTCCTTCTTATCCTGATGTCCCTTACCACGCTCTCATTCTTAGTGACCACTCCGGAGGCGTGGGTTCCTGCCTTAGGAGCTTCCACCCACGGATTCCCATATCTGTCGGGAGCCGGCCGGCTGATCATCAAAGACGCCATCATGCTGGGGGCTGCGGTACTTACTCTCGCCGATTCAGCCAAGACTTGGTTGGCGCGCAATCCGTGAGCGCGCTGAAATTGAAGTGCATTTGTCGACGACAATTCATCATGCGAACACCAGAAAAAGATCCCAGTTTGACGCTGACGCGCCGTCGCTTCGTGCAAGGAGCTGCCGCAGTAGGCATAGCCGCCTTGGTTGAGGGAAAGGTCACTCTTGCCAACGCGGAAACGAGTGCTCACGAAGCCCCTGTTCTGACGGGCAATCACTTCGATTTGGCGATTGAAGCTCATCACCTTAATTTCACCGGGCGGCGAGTTCGGGCTCTCAAAATAAATGGAGCTTTCCCGGGGCCGACACTGAAGTGGCGTGAGGGAGACACAGTGACGATCGCTGTGACCAATCACCTTCCGTCCGAAACATCGATTCACTGGCACGGTATGCGGATTCCCACAGAAATGGATGGCGTGCCCGGGCTGAGTTATGCGGGAATCGCACCGGGGCAAACATTTGTGTACCGGTTTCCGGTGCGGCAGAACGGGACGTATTGGTATCACAGTCACAGCGGCTTTCAGGAGCAGTTAGGCTTGTGGGGCGCTCTCGTGATTGAGCCGCGGGACAAAGAACCCATCGAATACGACCGAGACTACGTTGTGCTGCTGAGCGACTGGACGGATACAAAACCTGAGACCCTCTATAGCAACCTTAAGAAACAAAGCGATTATTACAACTATCACAGGCGTACGACCGGCACGTTTATTGAGGATGCAAAGAACAAAGGCCTGCGCCCCACAATAGCGAATCGCCTGATGTGGGGACGCATGAACATGACCCCGACCGACATCGCCGATGTAACCAACGCCGCCTACATTTACACGATGAACGGCAATCCCGCCGACGCGAACTGGACCGCATTATTTGTGCCGGGCGAACGGGTTCGACTCCGTTTTATCAACGCGTCGGCCATGACTCTGTTTGACGTGCGCATCCCAGGTCTCCCGATGACCGTTGTGCAGGCGGACGGAAACTATGTACAGCCAGTGACGGTGGATGAAATGCGGATGGGCGTCGCCGAGACCTACGACGTCATCGTTCAACCGCACGAAGAGAAGGCATACACCATCTTTGCGCAGCCGGAATCTCGCGGTAGTTATGCCCGCGGTACCCTGGCCCCGCGGTTGGGGATGGCAGCGGAGGTCCCGCCGATGGATCCATATCCCAACCGTACGATGGAAGACATGGGTATGGGCGGCATGGCTCACATGAATGGCATGCAGATGGGCGGCATGGCTTCCGATCAAATGCCAGGAATGAAGGGCATGCAACTGAACGGGATGACCGACAACAGCATGCCCGAAACGAAGGACACGGACATGACCGCGATGAGGGATGGCGCCATCGAGCCGTTGGCGGGCAAAACCCCGTTTTCGCAGCCTGGGCCACACACAACGCGACTCATGCCGCAGCCTTCTCGAATGATGTCTCGCCCAACCGAGACGCGGGAAGGAGAGGTGCCGCTGCACGTTGGGGCTGAAGTGGTCGGTGTTGCCATGAAAACTTCTCCGAGGCTGCATGATCCGGGAGACGGACTAAATGGAAATGGTCGTCGCGTGCTGACGTACTCTGATCTCCATGCACTCTACAAAGGCGTGGACGGTCGACCGCCGACTCGCGAAATCATTCTGCACCTCACCGGCAATATGGAGCGCTTCATCTGGGGCTTCGACGGATACAAGGTTTCCCAGGCTGAGCCGATCCAACTGAAACTCGGCGAGCGTGTGCGCTTCATTCTGATCAACGACACCATGATGGAGCACCCGATTCATCTGCACGGACTGTGGAGTGAGTTAGAAAACGGCAGCGGTGAGTTCTCTCCATACAAGCACACTCTCCTCGTCAAACCTGCCGAACGGGTGAGCTATCTCATCAGCGCAGACACACCCGGACGCTGGGCCTTCCACTGCCATCTGCTTTACCACATGGCTGCGGGAATGTTTCGTACCGTGGAGGTGTCATGATGTCGCGCCTCGCTCTTCACCTTGTCTTCGCGGGCGCATTGCTGGCGAGTTTCGGACCAATTCCGATTTGTGCACAGGCTCCTGAAACTCCGGTCGAAGCACCAACTCCGGCATTACGTTGGCCCAAGCCAGTGGAAGATAACCGGGTGCTCACATTTGTAAGCTTCGATCAACTGGAGGGCAGAACGAATGGCCCGAACACTAGCTTCCGATGGGATGGCCAAGGCTGGATTGGAACAGACTTTAACAAGTTGTGGCTCAAGTCCGAAGGAACAGTGACAAACGGCATCACCAGTGATGGAGACCAGGAGATTCTGTACGACCGGCCGATTCCATACCTGCGTTACTTCGATTGGCAGGCGGGCGTGCGTCTCGATCTCGATTCCGGTCCAACTCGCGCATGGGCCGCAATCGGCATGCAGGGACTCGCTCCTTACTTCTTCAATTTTGCGCCAACGCTATATGTTCGCGATGGAGGACGCGTGGCGGGAAGAATCGAAGGCTCGTACGATTTGTACCTCACTCAACGCCTGATACTGCAACCTCAAGTCGAATTGAATTTCTACAGTCAGGCAGATCGTGGACGTGGGATCGGAACTGGGTTCTCGGACCTCGACGGCGGCGTGCGGTTCGGATATCAGTTTTCGCGCAAGTTCGCTCCTTACATTGGGTATGCGTACTCCGGTGTATTCGGCCAGACCGCAACATTCAGTCGTCAGGCCGGGCAACCAACGAGTGCACCTCGGTTGGTGTTTGGAGTTTGGGTGTGGCGCTGATCAACGAGCATCGAGAATTTAGCGCGGCCCAGTCTCCAGGCTGCCCGCCTCTAGTCTCGGAGGCCTAATCGCGACGATGGCGCGTTTGTTCTTCTCGTGAGAGCAGACCAAGATCAAGGGAGACGGAGATGTCCGCGCGCTTGGCTTCTAAAGGGCCAAATCCATTCACGTGCCGGCAGGTCTTTGTCTAGGCTGTGAAGGTGATCTGAGCTGTTTTGGAAGTCTTGTGGTTGAAAGGATCTCAATATGAGTGTGGAAAATTATAAGAATGTCATCATCGGGAGCGGGGAAGGCGGAAAATATCTTGCCTGGCATTTGGCACAATCCGGACAACACACGGTGGTCGTCGAGCGGCGGTGGATCGGGGGATCCTGCCCGAACGTCAATTGTCTTCCCAGCAAGAACGAGATCTGGAGCGCTAAAGTTGCGGATCTCGTGCATCACGCAACCAGATTTGGGATTACTCTAGCCAGCACCTCATCTGACATGGCGGCGGTTCGAAAACGGAAACGTGAGATGGTCGAGGGTCTAATCGCCATGCACCTGGACCGTTACAAAGCAAGCGGCGCCGAACTTGTTATGGGCCAAGCGACGTTTAGAAATTCCAAGACGCTGGATGTGAGGCTCAATGACGGTGGCATCCGAACGCTGACGAGCGAACGAATATTTCTAAACCTTGGAACCCACGCGTCAATTCCATCGGTGCCCGGCTTGGCAGAGTCCGAGCCGTTAACGAATATTGAGATTCTCGAACTAGATCGTTTACCCGAACACCTGATTGTTCTCGGAGGTGGTTATGTCGGGCTTGAATTCGCGCAGGCCTCTCGTCGTTTTGGTAGTCGGGTAACGATTCTTGAGTTGGGCCCGCGACTTCTAGCTAACCAGGACCCAGACGTTGTAGCCGCACTCCTTCAGATATTTGCTGACAACGGAATTGACATCATCGCTCCCGCCGAGATCGTGGGCGTGGACGGTCGCTCTGGAACTGGTGTCAGCCTAACCGTGCGAACGCCCTCCGGCGAAAAGAAAATTACAGGCAGCGACATCTTGGTTGCGACTGGCCGCGCACCGAACACGACCGGAATTGGGCTGGAAGCCGCCGGCGTCGAAATGGATCAAAGAGGTTACGTGAAGGTGAATGAACGGCTGCAGACAACCGCTCCCAATGTTTGGGCGATTGGTGAATGCGCCGGCAGTCCGCAATTCACTCACATCTCACTTGACGATTTTCGAGTTATTCGCGACAACCTTGCCGGCATAGATCGGACGACGCGCGGCCGCATGGTCCCGTCATGCCTGTTCACCGATCCCCAAGTCGCACATATTGGCCTCACCGAAGCCGAAGCGGCCCGCCAAGGTATCGGCGTTCGGGTCCTCAAGATACCCATGACTGCGGTGCTGAGGACGCGAACGATAGATGAAACCCGCGGATTCATGAAAGCGTTGATCGAAAAGGATGGCGATCGGATTCTTGGTTTTACGATGATCGGGCCTGAGGCCGGTGAAGTGATGGCCGTTGTGGAGATGGCAATGCTTGCTGGACTTCCTTACGCTGCATTGCGCGATGCCATTCTCACGCACCCGACCATGGCTGAAGGTCTCAACGCGCTTTTTTCCAGCGTCAAGCAGGGGAGAAGTCATCCGCCCCAAAAACAGCAGTTCCAGTCACTGGAAGCACACGGAGATGCTGATCCCAGGATCTTCCAAGTGAATGGTTCTTGACGCAACCTATGAGCATCTTTGCTCCATCGTTATTCGGTGTTGGGGGACGAGGCCCACCCTTCGTCTAAGCGGCTACCTATGGGTAGCGGCCATGTTCGGCGTGCTGGCGGCTCTGGAGGCGAACCGGATTGGAGTATTTCTGGTGCCCCCATTTGGGGCCACCCTGACCATTCTCATGCTGTTGCCGGAGACGCCGGTCGCTCAACCGTACGCGTTGATCGTGGGCTCGGTTTGCGGGGCTGCCGTGGGAACGGGAGTCAGTCTTCTTGGCAGCGGTCTCGAAATGGCGGTGCTCGCCATGGTCGCTGCGTTTGTCGTCATCAGTCTGATTCACGCCTACCATCCTCCAGGAGTCGCCCTGGCATCCATTCCGGTCCTGCTGCACCCGGGTCATTGGTTTCCTCTGATTGTCGTGCTTCCTTTCACTGCCGTAGCGGTAGGATCTGCGGCAGCAATGAGTAAGTGGCTCCGCGGTTGGCCCGTATATCCCAAGTCACTGCGGAACTGCTCTTGATAATAGCCGGGTGGCTGATGGTTTGTACCGGAATGGTATTACCTCATGAGTTATACGGTAAGCCTAGTATTGCAAATGCCAAGTTTTCGGATTAAGCGTAGTGCAGTTTCTTTATGGTGCACACTGGATCAGTTAAGCCAGTGGCATCTCCTCACTGTATTGGCCGGGTGGCAGTTTTGATGTGCGCCTCTTCTACCATTGGGCTCGACCACCCGCTTTCTCCAAATCACTGAACGATTGAGTCACAACTGGAGAAGGAACCACCACGCTCCCGGGATGGGTTCGCGCGGACCACCCGCCTTCTCCTAAAACACTCAAAGAGCTGATCTGCCAAACCAGAGGAGGAACATCATGCACCTTAAATCTCTATTGCTCGGAGCCATAGTCTTCGTGATGGCCCTCGGAGTTGCCATGATCACCCACGGGCAACAACCCCCGTCGACGATTTACAACCCATATCCCCCTGGGATTCTGCCGCCTGATTTGAATTCGGAGCTAGCCAGGGTGCAACGCGAAGTGGATTTCATCGAAGCCGAAGCGATTCGACAGTGGCACGCTATAAAGCCTCCGGTTCCGACGGGTAACCCGCCCATACTTAAGGACACCGGAGTCGCCTCGGTCGAAATACTCGGCAAGCTCATGAATTACGATAAGAACATCTCGCCTTTCAAGAATACCGCCTGCTCCTCTTGCCACATGCCGTATGCCGCCTTCAGTGGACCGATCCCGTCAGTGAATCTGACGATGATGGCGTATCCCGGATCGGATCGTTTTCGGGCCGGTAAGCGGCAAGCGCAGAGATACACGTATTCCAGCTATTTCCCTCCGCTCCAGTACAACGCGACCCAGGGCGCTTTTTTTGGCGGAAATTTCTGGGATTCGCGCGCGACCGGATATTTGACAAGGGATCCCGCCGGTGAGCAGTCACAGTTTCCCCCACTCGATCCTGCAGAAATGGGTAATCCTGATTCTGCTTGCATCACCTACAAGCTCTCCCTGGCAGTGTACCGGCCGCTCTTTGAAGAAGTGTGGGGCAAAGACTCGTTCCCGTCCAGTTTCCCACCCAACACCGCGTCCATCTGCGCAACCCCGGTGGGGGCTGCAATATTTGGGGGTAGCGCGACGCCAGTCATGCTAAGCCCCGACGACCGCACCAAGTCAAATAACGTTTACCTTCACTGGGCGCAGTCCATTAGCGCATTCGAAAAGAGTTTGTCCGTCAGCCCTTTCACGTCGAAATTCGACGCCTTTCTGGCGAACAAGTACACGCTGACAGCGCAGGAAAAAGCCGGCTACGATCTGTTCAGAGGCAAAGGCAACTGCAACTCCTGCCACCTAGATGGAAGATCAACCGCCCCGGCTCCAACCGATTTGGGCGCGGTGGACACAGGCGTGGCCGCCGACGTAACTCCACTCTTTACTTGCTTCGGCTCGTCCAATCTCGGTTTGCCGAAGAATCCCCGAGTCGCGATTCTTTATGAGAGCACGCCGGATTCCTTCGGATTTACGCTCAACCCCGCAGGCTTTACATATACCGATTTTGGCTTGGGCGAATTTCTCAGAAGCGGTTACGAGACTGCCGCCAGCCCGAATTCAACGTGGACCAAGTTTGCGCCCACGTCCGACGGTCAGATGCAGACCATGACCGCACGCGACGTAGCCCTTGTACCGCCTCAGTGCACAGGCGGTACGGATGCGCCGGGACCCTACTTCCAGAAGGAGTTCTTCCACAATGGCTACATCAAGAGCCTGAAGCAACTGGTTCACTTCTACAACACACGGGACGTGTATCCCTTTGCTGTAGAGAGTGGACATTGCCCGGCAGGAACGGTTGAGAAAGTAAATTGCTGGCCTTCACCCGAAGTCCCGCAAAACATGGACATGACGGTCGGGAAACTCGGCTTAACGGACGCGGAGGAGAACCAGATCGTCGCATTCTTGAAAACACTCACAGATGGGTACACCACACCGTACCCGGATATCAATACCTACACCGGAACTTGTATGACTGGTGGCAACGCTTCCACTCAAGGGAACAGCACGATCCTTTCAGCAGAAGAGTTGCGAGCAGGAGCCGGTGCACGATTGCCGTAAAGGGAAATACGAAGGCGCATGGAGTACACTCCATGCGCCTTCGAACGCTATTTTAATTACGAGACAAATCGATTTGGAGGTTCTCCACATGAACGGATTTCTTGTGAGAGTCGTGGTTCCCGCTCTGGCCATGATGCTGTGGCCTATTGCATTCGCGGGTCAGACGAATCCCTACAAGGCAAAAGCCACAGAGGAGCTGCCTCCCAGGAACAAGGTTGCTCATATCCAAATCACCCAGGGACCCTCACTGGAAACGGCCTACAGCAATTGGGCCATCATCCGGTGGACTAGCAATAATCCCGGAGGTAGCGATGAGCATTTCGGCATCGTGACCTACGGCACGGACCCGAAGAACCTAAGCGAGACTGCGAAATCCCACATCCGGCTGAATCGCAACCATCCCTACACGGAATTCCGTGTGCGTGTCGATGGACTTCGCCCCCGAACGACTTACTACTACACGGTCGATTCGATGGAAGGTAACGGCGCGCGCGATGGTGTGAAAAGTCCGGTCAGGAGCTTCACTACTCGCTAGGGCCTGTTCACACTATCGCAGAGCCTCGATGATGAAGGCGAAGTAGATGAAGGCCAGAAATACAACGTCGAGTCTCTCGAAGCGCAAAAAGATTCGACGGAAGCCTTTCAGCCGTCAAAACAGGCGCTCCACCTGGTTCCGTTTCTTGTAGAGCTCGCGATCGTAGTCCCAGGGTTCGCGCCGGTTCGATTTGTGTGGAACCACCGGAATCATGTTCAACTCCAGCACCAGTTGCCGGGTTTCGTCGCTTTCGTAGGCCCGGTCCATCACCAGCGGAACTTCGACCGGCAGCGGACCGAGTTCCAGCAGCAGTTGCCGGCCCACCGGAGCATCGTGGGCTTCTCCGGGCGACAAGCAGAAAATTATTGCCGTTCGAGCATTCGCGGCAACCAGATGAATTTTGGTGTTCCATCCTCCCCGCGATTTCCCGATGGCTTGCGGTCCGTTTTTTTAAAGCCCCCGTTCCGTCGGGGTGTACTTTCACCGAGGTCGAATCCAAACTGAAGGCTTCGATCTTCAGCCGGAGAATCTGCTCCTGCTGCAACTTGGCGAACACCTGATCTAACACACCCTTCTTGGCCCAGCGATTCATGCGCACATAGATACTGTGCCAGTTGCCAAACCGTTTGGGCAATCCGCGCCACTTACATCCGTGCTCGGCCACATCCAGGATGGCATTCAACAGAACCAAATTCTCGTGACGCACGTTGCCACGCTGCACCGGCAAGCAATCCTGAATTCGTTCGTACTGCTCGGCAGTAAGTTCCATGCCTTGCATCTTACCCGAAGATTATTGACGTAGTGTGAACACGCCCTAGTTGAACGGTTTTGCGGTGTTCCCCGCGAGCGGTTCCTTGAAAAGTGCCCGAGTCACCGCAAACCGGCCGTAATCCACCCTGGGCGAAGGAACGAGGACTGGTCCGCCTGAGAATTTGCTGATCAGATGGCGAAGTCACGCTGGCTGCGGATTCAATCTGTCAACCGTGTCTTTGCTCTGACACTTACCTATGAATGACGTTCCCAAGGGTTAGGCAAACAACAATAATCGAAGCGGCGGCCCGGCCGGCACCGCCATGCTTGGTTAAAAACCTTGCGAGAACCGAGCCTCCAGGAACTCTCCCAGCTTGGCTGTTGCCTTGAATTGCGGAATCGGGTCCAGTTCTTTGAGGGCAGAAGTGAACGCGTTTGAGAGACTCCAGATCGTCCGAGGCCTGAACTCTTCGTACTGTGGCTCGAAGTAGAGATCGTGCACGGTGCGGGCGAGGTGTTTGCTAGCTTCCAACTTGCCCTCCACGAACGCCTCGTAGATGACCACCTTCGCGGTGACATCCGTCAGTTCGCTTCTCTGCCAGGCTTCTACCTGCTTTCGCATCGGCTCGAAGTTGCGTTGCATTCGGTCAACGCCGACCGAGATGCAGTCGATCAAGGAGAACGACTTCGAGTGCTTGGCGAGCACGGGAGTGAAATCCCCGGAAAATGCCATGTTCGAGCACACGAACACGCGATAACCACAAGTTATCGCCAATCGCATGCTCCTGTCATGTGAATTCCTTAGGCCGATGGAGAAGCGACACCCTTCCATTTCGGTGGCGAGATCGAGCACGCCGAACATCTTCATGCCGTCCGGCGAGACTGCATACTCGTCATGGACGATTCCGATGTGGCGAAAACCGAGGGTTTCAACCAATGCCTGCACGATTTCGTGATGTGGGATCGGGCGATGCGTTTCGGTCGCCGGCGGTGTCGGTACCAGCGCCAGTTCTTCGCGGCCGATCGTCCGGCCGCTATAGCCAATGAGCGTACTTGTTTCTGACATACTGCTTTCCTCCTATTTGGGTTGAAATCAGAACTCGGCTGACACAATCAGATCGCGAAGGACAGGCGCGCGGTCTTTGACGTGGCGTTACGAACCGATAAACTTGGATGTGGGTCACACAGACAAGAAAAACCTCCGCCGGGGTACTCGAATTCCTTGCGAGATCCCGATCACCCTTACCGTCCTCGATCCGGCTCAGCCTTTTTCCGGCGCGTGCTTGGTAATCCTGGTCAATTCCCAGGGATGCGCTGCACGCTTCGCTCGGCCGCTGGAGATCGGAGCCGAAGTGCGCTTGGAGGGACTTCCTGCCGCGAGGAATGTCACGGCCCGGGTAGTGAACTGCATTTCGATGGGGCAGTATGAAAAGCTGTGGCTGTTAGGATTGGCGCTCGATGAGCCGGGCAACGTATGGGGCATCCAGTCGCCGCCCGACGACTGGACGCAATAAGGCGTCCAAGAGTCCCACTTCTCCTGGTTCCATCAGCCCAAGTTGAATAGCGATGCCTGCTCCGGGACAGCCCTGCTGCGCGGCTTTCTGCCCGTCAGGGACCCCGGTCGATGTCCGAATATCAAGACCGAATGCCCAGCAATGGCTTCGCCGAGAAGACTCGCAGGGTCAGATTGAGTCTCAGGCAGGACCTGCGAGGCATCCATTGGCGAAACATCTTGGTTTGCACCAGACGTCGCGGGGAAGAGTTTCTCATGTTCTGCGTTCAGGGCTTTCCACACCGCGTCAGCCGTCTCCCCAATCCCATTCCTCTCGACCAGTTCCCGCGCCATGGCCGACAGCATGTCATCGTCCTCGTCGATGTTCTGCAATCCTTCGCCAGCGAACTTGCCTTCCATGGTGAGCGCCACCAGCAGTTTCTTTCCCATCAAACGCAAACATGCTGTCTGCATCGTCCCCTCATAGCAAAGGAACTTCACTCGCACCGGCTTTCTCTGTCCAATGCGCCAAGAACGGCGGCTGGCCTGGCGCAACGTGTGCAGCGAATACCCCGACTCGTAGAAGATGATGGTTGGGAAATCGAGCAGGTCTAGACCGGTTTCGACGAGCTTCGGATGGGAGATGACGACCTGCACCTCTTCCTTGATCTGCCGCGCATACCAGGCCTCCCGTTTCGAGGTGTCCACGCTTGCACGCAGAACCGCGGTACGAATTCCTTCTTTGCTCAAAATTCCCTGCAGCCGGGCAGTAACGTCATGCTTCCGGGTGTACACAGCAAATATCTGGCAACGGCGCCCTTCGGCTAGCTCTTTGCGAATCTCTTCGATAAGCCTTCTTTCCTTCGAATAGAGTTGCTCTTCAGGAAGATCCCGCGTTTCGGCGATCACGAAGCGAACGTTGCGCTTAAGCTCCGGATCAAACTCCGCTCCGTATAGAGTTTCCAGGCCATACGGGTGGTCCGGATAAAGCAACAAAGTGTTTAGCATCGTGCTCAACACCGACCGATTGCCCCTGTGCTCTTTCAATGCCTGGCGAATGGCGTCTTCCAGTTCTCAATACGCTGCCAGCATCAGTGGGTCCATCGGTACGCTGAGGTAGGTCTCCTCGTACGGCGGAAGTTCCCCCGAGATGTCCTCCAGAAAGACGAAGGCACACAGCCGCATCAGAAATTCGCCAAAGAGCAAAGGCGAAGCCCCAGGTTTTCGGCGAACCGTGCTGGTAGTCTTGGCTTTCGAGCACCGGTTCTCGGCCGGCTCGACTCTCGTGATGGTTTCAAGAACACCGTAATCTTGAGTGAAGGAAGTCCGTCCCGTCGTGCCCCATTCGTATCCGTGCTCCTTCATCCTGGCGGCTTCGATTCGAAACAGAGTGTTGAACAAGTCGTCTGCGTAGCCGCCCAGGAGCGTTCCTGTCAGGCCCACAATCCGGTCGGTACAAGAGGCCAAAGTGCCCAGCGAATTCCCTTGTGCCGTGTCGCCGGCCAGTTGGTGGATTTCATCGCAAACCGCGTAGTCAAACCATCCCGGCATGTAACGCCCGATGAACTCGATCGGTGCCATGCGGCGGATTTTGTCCTGATCGGCTTGCCACAGAGGACTGTGAAACGGGCGACACCGCTTGTCGCCTCTGGTTCCGATGGTCTCGGCGATCTTGACCTTTTCAAACTCAGCTGCAGTCAAGCGGCTCTCATCCAGGATGACGGGTTTGCCGGTATCGGAATTTACGACACAGCCTAGATAAGGACCCGAGCGCGGTATGCGATAGGCATGACGCCAGAAGTAGCCCAGCTTTGCCCGCTCGCGGCCGACGATAAACAGCGACGGTCTTCCACAGAGGGACAACCATCGTTTCCGAGAGCTCGGGGAATCCCGGCGCAGCCGCAACTCACTCAAGGCTGTGCACAAGCCTTCGCGGAGGACGCGCCCTTGTCTGAGTCGCACTTCGTTGACTCCGTGATGCTTGTTTTCGTCGCCGTCATTTCGCAGATCGTCGATGATGAATACACGCATCCCTGGCAGAGTCAGAAATGCCTCCCGCGCCCACTTCTCGACCAGGTGAGGAGGGACCATGGCAAGCGCTGTGAACGGACTTCCTTCGCTATGGACATGTACTGCACCAAGGGAAATCAGCGTTTTGCCCGTGCCACACTCCGCGACCACCATGCCCGTTCGTGCTTGCTGCCAACGTTTGGCCAAACCCATAATCGCGACCGCTTGCGCGGGAAACGGCTTTCGCAACAATCCTTCGATTCGTGGTGAAAGGGGATCGTGAACCTGATGCAGGGCGGGAAATTGTTCAAGTATCCGCATCCCCAATAAATTGGCGTGGGCGCGCATGTAATCGTAAATAGTCGACAGCTCTGGCATGGAAGCTCACTCGTGAACCCAGACGGTGTGTGGAAAAGAAGTAAAGAAGTAAAGAAGTGAAGAGAGCCGGTTGCGGCGGGCCGACTATTCAGTTCGCGAAAAGATATTTTCTATACTCATCGCAGGCCAACGAATCGGACCTGCTTCGTCGGGAAATCGGACCGCACCACTCTCGACACCCCAGCTAAGCCAGTCCAGAAACTGCTCTTTCTCCCCTTTGATAGTGACGGGATCGCATCCAACACCCAAGACCGGAGCGATGGCATGATGAGTCTTCAATTCATCCTCGAACCAGTCGGCCCAATGCGGAAGCCCGGGTAGCCCGTAGATGTCGGCGACTGAACTCCAGACGAATTGCGTGCCCGAGCCCGCCAGCAGAAGCTTTCCTGTATTGGCCGACCTGTTTCCCGAAATCAGTTCTTCCGACATTCCAATGAGATGGCGCAAAGGCTTCTTTCGTCCCGGAAGCTGAATGGATCCTTTGAAGCATTGAGCGTTCCGCTCCAGACACACTCGGGCAGGGGGAACATTGGGCCCTTCAACCATGAACCGGTCTGCCATGGAAATGGCCGCGCTGATCGCCGAAATCTGAGTGTCTCCACCCACGACGGAAATAAAGTGGGCCTTCGCCTGTCGCGGAGGATCGGGCAACAACTCTCCGATAAAACGGTCCAGGCGCAACCTGATGCTCGTCGTAGTCTTTTCCGTGCTCTTCACATACGTCAGCCAGCCGAATCGAAGGTGGGCATTTTTCATCCGGCCTCCTTCTTTTCGTGCGTGAGAATCTGCGTCTTACCGTTGGCAAAGACGAGCGTCAGCTCATGCGAAAACCGTTCCCGGTCGTGCAGGATTTTCGTTCCGTCTTCTTCCTCTTCTTCCCAATGGTCGGTGAATTTCACCGAGCGCCAGTGGGCGATATGACGCGCTTCTCCTTCGCCAAATACACCGTTGAGCATCCCCGCAGTGCAGAGCAATCCGACATGGCCACCATGGAGCGGTGTGAGCGGGCGGCCTTTGACGTCATTCAGCTTGGGTAGGAGCACTCGGCCCGCCTGTCGGTACGCAGTTGACTCCAGCAACAAATCTTCAACCTCATCCAAGGGGATACCCACATGAGTGAGGACAACCTCCTCGGAGGCTGGAATCTCGTACTGAAACTCAGGATTGTCTCCCAGCGGTTCAAGCTCGGCCTTCGTTGCCAGAGCTTCGAGGTAGCACACTCCATCCAACAAGACAGCGTCAGAAACCTTGGAATGCCGTTTGCGGCGTGTTCCGAGCACTACGATCTGCTTGTATTCGAGAGAAGCCGGCTCGGTGAGCCGGAATACTCGCAAATCCGCAAAATGTTCGCTCAGCAAACTCGCACATTTCGCCAATCGCAGCTGCGGAATCACGAACAGCAGCACGCCCCCAGCCTTGACCCAGCGATAGGTGTGTTCCAGGAAGACGGCTTCCAATCTCTGGTTGTTGCTTTCTCCGCATTCCCAATCGTACGGAGGATTCAGATAAAGCAAGGACACGGCCTCCGGCGGGCAGCGTACGTCCATGGTGTTGGCTTGCAAAGTCTCGATTCCCAGGGTTCTCGCCTGTTCTGTTCGATTGGCGTCGATCTCAATGCCATAGCGACGAGCGGTTATGCCACGCAGCAAGTGAGTAAACGCCACGCCATCTCCCACACAGGGATCGAGTGCGGAGAATGGCTTGGGAAAGGTCAGCCAATTCTTGAGTCGTTTGGCGTCAGCAATTGACAGAGGGAAAAAGCCTAACTTCGTTTGACCATGGGGACGCACAGGGGAACCTCCTCGACGTGGGTTGCCAACGCAATCTAAGAATGTGAGGGAAAAACCAGACAAGTTTTACGGAAGGGTGCTCACCAACGAGGACATTTCACAGAAACGGCGAGAGGACATTTCGTCGTTCTATTTGCCCTGGCTCACTGCAGAATCGTGCCGGATCTCTTCAGCGGATAACCCTACTACTTTTCCGTCACGCCAAATGTAGAGTGGCAATCCCAGACGAGCGTGCTCGTCGATCACTTCCTCGACCGCCTCTTTAAATGCGATCTCCGCCCGTTTCTCCAGTGGCAGTCTAAGGACACTCTTGGGAACTCTGCTCATTTATCACCGTAGCGCACGATCAGCGCTTCATACTGTTCTCGATTCATTATACGAGGCTTGCCGGCACTCTCAAAAGCCACTACTTCCGGCGTTTCGGCTGAATTATCAAACAGATACCAGGAATCAGCCAATCTGCGGTACTCGCGTAAGAAGTTACGGATCGAACGGCCGAACCGGCGACGGACCACGGCTTCAGGTACATCGTGCCCGCCTTTCAACACCCGTTCCCTAACTCTGGATAGCGCCACATCGACGCTCTTCACCCATAGGAAGAAAAAATGTACCTCATATCCTTGTTTCTTGAGTTGCCGAATCAACCTCAAGTAACTCCGACCCGACAAGGTTGTCTCGAAAGCAAAGGTGGCTCGCCTTTGTGCGAAAAAACTGATTTCGCTCAACATCAGTCGGCCAGCACGCACCGCTGCAGATTCAGGAGAAAAAGGAGAAATACCCTCCGCGATCAGGTCGGCATTGATGAAGTTCTTGCAGTCGGCGTACTTGGGAAGAAATGTGCGCGCGAACGTCGTTTTGCCGACCCCATTCGGCCCTGCAATGATGTAAAGCTCCATGAGGTTTCCATCCTACCGAATCTCAATGCCTTCGTCCGGAGTAACCCGGGAACGGGGAATACTAGCAGCGCACTGCCAAATGGCATAATCATCCGTCTGGCCTCATTTAGCCACCCCGTGGAGTGCCTGTGTCACGAGGTCGCCAATTCCATTTGAATCGGGTATCTCGCTCACGGCGATGAACGAGCAAAGACCGTTCACAGGGATCGGCCGCTCATCTTCAATTCGGTAGCCGCGCTCGATATGTTGCTGTTTCCGTTGTTCGTACAGGTCCGCCCGGGTGGTCACACGAATTCTCATGGCCATCCTCATTTCTTGTTCATTGGCGATCAGGTGGAAGTCCACGTTAGGCGGGTTATCGAAGGCGGGCACTAATCTGGGTGTGTGCGCAAGCCGGTTTGGGAACTCTGAGGGGCTGCCTCTGGCCCGTTTTCTGTCATTGGAACGAGCCTCTCCCAACGGATCGAAAATCTGCGGCACGGCTGGCCGCCGTCATAGAGCTCGAAAATGAGATCACCGGAGACATAGAGCGCGATTGGGAGCGGAATCACTGGAGCACGCAAGCGATCGGCAGAAGCCGGAGGATTGTGCTCAACCATACTGATCCTCCTTTGCTAGTGCTTTGTGCCAAACATCCGTCGCTTAGGGTTCTCAACTACAAACGCTGTGCCTCAAGCGAGCGATCTCTTGCCGCAAGAGGCATGACAGAATCCACAGGCGAGTCACGCCAGTTCGGAAACGGATTCCGGTTCGACCTGCGAAAAGCGGTGATCAACTTCCGAATCGCCCCACGGCGCTGATGCAGCCCCCGCACCAACCGATCTAGGCCGTCTCGATCTCCTTCGTACCACTCCTCGGGAATTTCAGCAGCGCACCGCCAAATGGCGTGAGCATCCATCTCTTCGGCTCGACTGAGCGCCGGCTCAAACGCCTCCCATCCCACGACGCGCTGGTAAACGCAGTTGTTGGCGTATGCACCTCGAAGGGGAGAGTCCGGGAACGTCCACTCGCCGGCATTGAAGCAATAGCCCTGGTCAATAAAGGTTGCGGAGTATCGCTGGCTTCTCGATGTTCTCCGACAGAAGATTGCCTGACAGTCCATCGCTGTTGCACGTCCACTTGTCCAGAACGAGAACCCGAGGGAAATCCTCAATGTTAAGAAGTCTCGCTAGCACCTCATGTGGCAAGTAGTCGAGCGTCATGCCTGGACTCTCGCAGCCCAGGTAGAGCGATCCCAAGTGCTTGCCGCTTCGGTACGGAATCTTGAAACCACTCAGGTTGATTCGAAGATCTTGTGTGTTCGATCAGCCAGTCAGAAACTACGATCACTTCCACGCGGGGCATCGGCAGCCCAAGCGCCAGACCCAAGTTGGTGGCTAGCATCTCGTTCGCAAGCACTCGGATGTGTTGAGGATTATTTTGGAATTTGGTGACGTAACAGCAGCCGTCACAAGCCCTCAACAACTGAGACTGCGCTCCGCCCCGAAGCGGACGTAAGTGTTGGATTGCGGAGATGCAAGAGTTCACAAGCACCTCCGCTTTTCTTAATTTGGGGGAACCAGCAAAAAACGAGTAACGAACAACAAGAAATTCGTTGGCAGGAGACCGACACGGCAGATCAGAAACCGGCGGACTACTTCGGAGGCAATGTCATCGAACTATTGGCCATACATTCGAGGCTGGGAGCACATGACAGGTCTCGAGCATCTATATCATGCCGCGGGGATCTTCTCCCTGAGTAAAGGAGTTGCACCATGGACCGATCGTCAATCCAACTCGGACCTGTCGGAATCTGGACGACAAAATTCGAGAACTCTCCTGCTGCCAGGATGCAAGAAGCGGCTGCCGAACTGGAACAGCTTGGCTTCGGTGCCATTTGGTTTGGCGAAGCCACAGGGCGGGAAGCGCTGACCCAAGCTAGCCTCTTGTTGGCCGCGACAAAACAAATCGTTATTGCCACCGGAATTGCGAACATCTACGCTCGTGATCCCTTTGCAATGGCCGCCGGACAGAAAACGCTCGCAGAGGCCTATCCTAGTCGATTCCTTCTCGGGCTTGGCGTCAGCCATATTCCGTTGGTCGAGAAGTTAAGAGGACACCGTTATGAGAAGCCGGTATCCACGATGCGGGCCTATCTGGATGCAATGGATCAAGCTCCTTACCAAGCGGTTCTTCCGTCCACAAAGCCGATCCGGGTTCTGGCGGCGCTCGGGCCAAAGATGCTGGAACTTGCCGCGGAACGAGCTGACGGCGCGCATCCTTATAATGTGACCCCGGAGCACACCGCCGAAGCTCGCGGAATACTTGGCAAAGGCCCGTACTTGTGCCCGGAGCAGGCGGTGGTGCTGGAGACTGATCCGACGAGGGCCCGGAAAATCGGCAGGGATTTCCTCGCGATTTATCTCGGCCTGCCCAATTACACCAACAACTTTCTGCGGCTGGGCTTCGACGAATCGGATTTCAAGAACGGCGGCAGCGATCGTCTGATCGATAACATCATCGCCTGGGGTGATCTGAACGCGGTGCGGAACCGCCTTCGTGCCCATCAAACCGCCGGCGCGGACCACATTTGCATCCAGGTCCTCACGGCAAATCCTAAGGTGCTTCCGCTCGCAGAATGGCGGGAACTGGCACCGGCTCTTCTGCGAGATTAAGGACCTCGTGCGAGAATTCGAGAAGAAGAACCGCTTTCTGGCAAGGGTCTACTGTTTCAGTGCGTTTTCTTGTACGGCGGCTTCGAGCGCGAGCACTATCTCACGCAGAGTTCGAAGGTTGTCTACACGGTCAATTGACTGCAATTTCTGAGAGCGGAGTACTTCTGTCGTCGACTCCGGGCCGACTCTGTCTAGCGCAGCATCCAGGCGGTGGAAACCTCGTTCGGCGGCTTGCATGTGCGCCAACACCTTCTGTTGGATCGCTGGGTCCTGAATATCTTTCGGATTCCACACTCTCGCTAGGGTCTTCAACAACCCGCGATACATGCGTTTCCCCAGCGCTCGTTCCATCTGCTCGATCTCGCGAACGAGGCTGGCGCCTTGGTCGCTCGCACCGTTGCCGTTGCGTTGGCTATCGCCATGTCCGTCGGATCCAGCAGTTGTTCGCTCGGCTGGCTTCGAATCCCCCTCTGCATAGGGCCGAAGGCCCCGGCGCCATCCCTCAGGCGTTGCCCAGTCCGCCAGTTTCGGAACGGTTTTGGGCCGCTTGTGATCATCCAGATCAACCCACGTTCCGGAGAAGTAATACAGATACCGCCCTAGGCCAAAACAGGAACAGGCCCTTTTGAACGATTGCGCTTCCGCAGCCGTGGCAGCGTTATCATCGTCGGCCCACTCTTCTCCCGTGGCCGAATGCGAACCCAAACCGAAGATGGTCAGCTCACAAGTGACCAGCACTTTCGCGACGATCTTCTGATCCTTACTCCGCTCAAAATTCGCGCTGGTATGAATTGTGTACCTGCGTGTCCAGCCCGCCGGAGTGACCAGCGTATTCAGACGATCTGTGTAAGCTCTCTGGTCGGCGTAGGGCATAACCTGGCCACGCGGCGATCCGCCCTTGCTGGTGTTGGTGACGCGCCATTCGATCACCGCTGGATGAAAGGGTACTTCCAGATTAGCGATCAGTTCTGTGATCTTTGCTGCGTTCGGTGTCAGCGCAGTGGGGATGTTTGTATCGCTAGCCTGTGGAGCAAACTGCTGCACTGCCGTGCTGGGGGTATTGGCAGAGTCATTGGCGTGTCCGTTGGCTGGGCTCATGACAGATCTCCCTTCGTAAGGATGTGCAGGAATCTCCCACCGCTTCAGAATGGAATTTCCTGGTCCACAATTTCACCGGAGCCAGCGTGGGAAGGCTGGTCCCGATTCTCATTGTGCATCGGACGTTGGTGGTCGGCGTCGCTGTTTTCCCGCGGGCCGAGCAGCAGCAGGTCGCGGGCGACGATTTCAGTGCGGTATTTCTTCTCCCCGCTCTGCCGGTCCTCCCAGCTTGTTGTCTGGAGCTTGCCTTCGACGTACACCTTGGAGCCTTTGGCAACGTACTCCCCAACGATCTCCGCCAAACGCTGCCAGGCCACGATGCTGTGCCACTCGGTCCGCTCTTGCCATTCGTGGTTGCGGTCTTTGAATCTCTCGTTCGTGGCAAGGCTGAACTTGGCGATCGGTGTGCCGCTGGTTGAATATTTCACTTCGGGGTCTTTACCGACGTTTCCGACAAGAATGACTTTGTTTACGCTTCTGGGCATCGTGAACTCCAAGGAATAAAAGTCTGACGGGTCCTTGTCAGAATTCGCGAGTGGTGCGAATCTTCGGGTCCGAAACCTGTAATTGCGGTGGATGCTGTCGTAGGTTCGGGTTCTTAGGCGTTGTCGCTCAACGGAGCAGCGGTACTCAGCATTTGTCCCTTTGGAGTTGTTAACGGCTGCAATACGTGACAGTGACGACACCCGACACAGCACACGGCCGCTGAAATGCGTGCCAGTGCATCCTGGAATTCGACAGGTACGCTGAGCGCCTCTCCGCTCCGGCTGTAAAAGGCTGGACAAACTGCGCCACGAAACGCCGCGTCCTTCCCCCAGAGCTCCATCTCTAGAGTGCCTCGTCGCCCATAGAAAAGGATCGAACTCTCAAGGCGCGGTCTCTGGTTCTGGCCGACTCCTCGCAGCCCGTGCCGCGTGATGAGGACATCATAAGTTCGTTGAACCCGGAGCATCTCGATCCTTACCAAGGCCGGAGCAACAACAATTGCATGCACGCCGTTGACACCGACGGTGTCCACACGTTGCAGCCACGCCAGAGCACTTCCTTGCTCATCTGTAAAGCTCGCGTAGGCGCCCAAGTCGGCCACTGCGCCCCCACATTCAACTCCGCGGAGAACATACCTTTTTGCCAGGTGCTGATGCTCAATCGAGACTGTAGGCTGGCAGTAAATACCGGCGCTGCGAAGGTGACGCAAAATGATGGCCGGGAATCTCAGCCCTTGCCGGGCCAGCAACTCGTGATGATCGAGTTCGCGGCCCTGAACGCCCTTCTGCGTATCTCTCGTCATCCAGCCCTCCGAACGGGGATTGGCCGACCCAGCGCGCCGCGGATCATCTCTCGCGAACACCCCGCCCAGCACTTGTATTTGCGAGGATCAGCGACAGAGATTGCCAGGTTATCTCCGCTCTTGTCCTTTCCTTGCTGCGCGCATGACGGGCAACGAGTCCAATAGTTTCCTGAGCGCCGGCGCCCGACGCGAACGAAATCCAGAATGCGAAACTCGCGTCGACTTGGATCGTACGGTGGCAGTTCGACTCTCGGTCTGGGGCGAAACTCCTCCGGCATTTCGAGACCCGCAATGAAGCGCAGCATTTCCGCTTCGGTGATCTTCTTGAGCCGCTCCAGGTAGTTCAGTTGCGCTTCCACCTTGTAATCGGCGCCGTAGAACCAGTAACGTTTGCCGGTGGCTCGGTGAACGCCAAGTGGACCGCGAATAGCGTTCCCAAATTCATCGGGTGCTAACGCATCCTGGCGCGGGAAGACCTCAATCCCTTCGGCTAATCCTGCACCGCCCTTGACCGGCACTTTCAATCGCCGCGCGAGGTTGTAGATGTAGATCCGACAGTGAAGTGCCAGCAGAGGTTTGTCGCAGAAGATCCAGAGATGAGCGCCACGGCGAGACTTTTCAAGTGCTGCCTCGACGCCGTCCCGGCGGAGCTCCCATTGCAATTTCAGCAGGTCATCAAGGGCGTCTTCGTAGTCGGCGTCGATGGCTACCCACCTGGAACGTTGCGTCTTGGGGTTAAGCGCGTACATGCCGATTGTGATCTGTCCGTTCAGGTGTTGACAGACTGTGTCGCGGGACAGTCGCCGGGCATCCCGCGGACGGTAGTAGTAGTGCTTGCCCTTTGGGTCCGCCCTAAGCGACTGGACGGTATAGGCCAAGCGATTCACGAACAAGCGAAAGTATCGTGCCGCCATTTCCGTCGTCACTTGGCGTGATTTCATGGTTCACCTCGCGTCAGGCTAGCCCAGGGTTGCTCACGTATGGCGAAAGCAACGTGGGATTCGCCGCGCGTGAGACGAGGTCGTATTCGCCGACAAGTTGATCGAATTCGGCAGGCGTCAGTGCATCGTCGCTACCATCAAGGAAGGACACAAAATAGAAGATGTGCCGCTCGCGGTCGTACAGATAAATCGCACCGGAAGCGGGCTGATCTGGGACGCTCTGCAAGAGCAAAATGCCTCGCGGCATCTCGATCCAGCGCGCGGCCAGGGCCTCGCCGACGTTGAGAAACGCCTTCACGACGTGCTCGACACTGGCCTCTGGACGCAAGCCAATGTCGGCGGTTGTAAACAACGGCTCAAACCTTATTGCTCCTCGGCTTTGAAACATGTTCGGCTCCTTTCTGTTCTTTCTGAATTCACAACTCAGTGCACGCAGATCCACGCTAAAAGCAACATGGACTGTCCGCACGTTCTGCACACAGCTTGTGGCATTGGTCCGCGACGCCGCGCACAACATCGCCATACCTCATGAGGAATTGTTGGCCACTCCGCGAAGCGTGCGATGGCGCAAACGAGAGCGGTTCTATACGGCAACAAACCCGAGCGCGACGGAGCGTTGGGCAACTGTCTTGCTCGACAGACAACTCACTGCGAACCATAAGTGTGGTCCGCCGGCTTGTCCGCGAATCGGCAGCACATCGGCCAAGAGCTTGAACGGATGTATTGAAACCTGCGCAACGCTCATCAGCTAGAAATCGCGAACGCCGCGAACAACCGTTGAGCAAGGCTGAATCGTTGCTCGGCAGCGAGACACAAACGGCATTCCTCTGCGGACCACGGTCAAAATACGACCACCCAATACAGGCGGAATTGAGAGGGTAGTCAGAACGCAACTCATTGAGCCAGTCCGGGTTCGGCGCGGCCCAAAAAGGCGATACCGATGGGAAACCGAACGCATTAAAAGGGCAAAGAGAGGCGAATGGCAACGCAAACAGCCAAGAATGTTTCATTGAAGCAACTCCCGAAACTCGGTTCCGGCCAGATTGCGCCCGGTAATGACTTTGGTTTCAAGGAGCATCTGCCTGAAACTCGCGGCATTGGCAAAGGCCAGCATGCGTGGGACTGATTGCAACTCCTGCACGAGGTGAAGCAGTACCTCCATTCCTGAAGTCAGGTACAAAATGCACCCGACCTGCCGCTCTGCGTGGAGGGCATCCCGAATACGGTCGTATTGCCGATAGCTCTTGAGCGAGTGCTCGTATTCAAGGGCAAATCGTGCCTTCTGGTCCCCGATCCACACCTCCACGATCGCGTCATAGTCCTTTTGAAACGGTGAACTGGAGATGGTGTTGAAGGACGCAACTTCGATCTCTGATTGCCAGTTCGAGAGCAGGCTTTGGCTCGCCAGCGCGAGCTGGATTCGGTTCAGTTCAAGGGAGTGGAATACTTGCGAAATGTGTGGCAGATGTTCGGTTTTCGAGTGCATGACGGTCGTGAATTGGCCGTGGTATTCGAGCATGGCAACGCCCTCCCGGCTAATCCGGTAAACTGCCGAACCGGCGCCAAAGGTTCCAGCGCAAACTAAAAGGAATTTGGATTTGAGAAGCCGGCGAACGCGCCAGTTGAAACTGTCGCGGGAGCTCTCCCATCCACCAAATCTCATCAACTCGAACAATTGAATGTGGCTGATGAACTTCGAGTTGCGCACTTGCCGTAACAGGGGGATGTCGCGTTCCGCCTGCACGACCACGCTGTTTTTCGCGTATCGCATAACCACCAAATGCCCTCAGCCAATGACTCCGTCTTCCACCAGTTCGAGCCGCGCACCCTCGGGAGTAGATCCTGTTCTGAGCTGCCAGTAACCAAGCGCGGTTCGGACCCAATCGAGCGGCTTCATCAGAAGCATTGCCTCCTGTCTGGTGCCAGATTGGCTCACCGCGATTACCTGAACAGAATCCGCTTTCCAGCCCCGGGCGAGGCAGTCAAAGGGACTGAACTGGTCCGCTGAGACGACTACAAGGAAACAGTCGGGCTGCGCAGGCGCGGCGGCTTTCCTCTGAAATAGCAGCCGGTTTCCACCAAGCGCGAACACCAAATCCGCGCATTCAAATGTCACACCCACGGAGCGATCCGGGAACTGTGGATTGAAATCTCCTACGCCGTTGAAGCGAATCAACCCGGGAACAATCCAATGGCGCCTGACCTTGCTCCCTGAGCAGAGCCCAGTGGAGTTGAAGTACGCAGCATGACGGGTGAAACGGTATCGGTCACGCGGATCGTGGCCGAATCGAGCCCACCAGTTACTGCCGAATTTGAGGATCTTCACCAACATCGCTGAGATATTCCATGAGCGCCCGGTTGGCATCCTGCAAAACACGAATACGGTCCACAATCGGAAGTCTCGCAACGCTTCCGACCTGATCAAGAACTTGAGGAGGGATGTCCATCTTTTTGTCAGAAAAGTAGCGGCACAGGTCGGCAAACCGCGTGTTCTCCTGCGCCAGTTCCTTTTGATCCGGAGGCAAGGCGTCGAGGCGGCGCTCGAATTCATTCCGGTCTTCGATTGGACCCAATTCACCGCCCGCATTCGAACTTGCCGACAGCCCCTCGGTGTTGCTGTTTTTCATCCTTTGGCATGCTCACGAGTCCCCGCTCATTCATGCGCCCTTGAGAGCGCGGTTCTTCTCCTGCTCGGCCTGAAGCTTGCGTCCGGCATCGTTCAATTGACGGCGCAGTTCTTTTTGTTGTTCCTCCGAGCGGGCAAGCTGTTGTTCGAGCGAATTGACCTTCATAATGACGGCGGCATCCGACTTGAACAGCGCCATCTGGTTCTCCGGTTCAGCTGCGATCGCAGTTCCTGCATTTCGCTCGGTCGCTGTCTTGGCAGAGGTGGTCTTTGTGGTTGTTGGTGCGGTAACCCGCGCGGTGTTTGTGCGAGTCCTGGCCGTAGATGATGCGCTAATTTCGCCAGGATCAGGAAGCGGCGGAACCGATCGCAGGGTCAATTCTCGCAATGTGGCCAATGCATCCTTGAAACCATGATTCCTTTTTGTCGCCTCATAAACCTGCGCATTGGACCGCTGTAAAGAGTGCTCAAATTGCGCGAGGATCTCGGCTGCCGCCCACTCGCGCCGGACGCCAATCCTGTGCTGAAAGATGATGATTACGAGCAGGCAACCGAGCAGGCCCAAGGCAATCAGATTCGACCAGAAGTATCCATTTCGGACGGTCTCTTCGAGCAGAACTGCGCGACCTTCATCGACACACTGCCCATAGTTTTTGTCTGAAGGATTGACTCGCTTGAGGGTGAAGTCCAGGAAACCGTCCTGCGGCTTTGAGGATCGCTGCTGTGTCGCCGGATCATAGCTCGACTGGCGCGTTTGAGAGAAAGAGAAGGGCGACAACATCGCGATCAAGACCGCAGCAACAGCAATCCGAAATCGGCGGTTCACATCCATGCCAGCCTGCCATTTCTGACGCCCACACGGCCGTGGCGCCGAACCAACTCCTGGTCCTTGAAGCGGAGATTCGCTCCTTCGAGATGCGATGGCGAGTAGAGCATCGGATGGACTGTTGGCTCGAAACCCGGGAAGCGGTATTTCCGCGGCACCCGCACATGGAGATGAGAATGCAGAGTGCCTTGACGGCTATCTGTCATCAGAATCTCCATCTGCCCGACCGGTAGGTTCTTAATGTGCTCATCTTGGGCGCGAGTTTCCTTAATATCGGTTTCGCTGCCAAACCCAATTGGCTCGTACTTCTCTTCAAAGATGCCGGTTCGCTGAACGGTCAATGTGCGCCGTGTTTGCCGAACACGGGCTGAGGCCTTGAGGAAGTATTGCGTCGTCTCCTCGTCGCGTGTGTGGAGGAGTATGGTGGTATTGGGTGCTGACGAAACGTCGTCTTTGAATCCTCGGCCCACCGTTAGAAGTTGGGGTAAGGCCTGAAGGGCAAACAAGAAAGCCGTATTGGTGCCTCGCGCTGTTTGCAGGATTTGGGCGAAGTTCGAATAAGCGAACGGCGCAAACTCGTCAAGAATGACGCTTACCATCGGACGATTCTCGCGACTACGCTGCTCCTGGTTCTCATACCGCCTGCCGATGATGAGTTGCATGTTTTGGAGCAACATGCGACCGAGAGCGGTGACGGCTTTTGAGTTCTTGTTGGTATTAAGAGAAACAAACAGGATCAGTTCCTTGTCGATCACCTCGTCGAGGGAAAGCAGGTCATCGTAAGCGCCGGTGATAACGGAAAGATCGTCCTCAAGAAACGTCATCAGTTCGTTCAAGAGTCCCTGAATCTTTGGCACTCGTTCCCGGTCTTCAAAGGATTGTTGGAGATTGCGAACCGACATCTCAAAGTTCAGACGGCGTTGATGGTTCACTCCAACTTCCGCCTCAAGTTGTGATCGAGCGATTCCGATCTGCTCCTTCAATATCTGCTGGTCGAGCGCCAGGACCAGCACGTCATGAATGTTGAAGCGCTTGCCGGTGTGGGCGAGAATGCGGACGAGGTCGCTCAAGTACGTGGCCTGGTGACCGTGAAAAAAGTCCTCCTTTAGGTCGAATGACTCAAAGATGAAATTTGCATGTTCCTGGTACAGCCCGTGTTCACTGAAGAATGGGTTGTAGCGGGCGGAAATATCAGGCCGGGAGGGATCGAGGACTCTCAGCTGATGCATACGGCCGGCAGTCTCAAACGCCGGCAGAAGGTCGGAAAGAAACTCCTTATCTCCCTTACCGTCGAAGATAAGCATAGGGATGCGGTGCTGGTCATGTGGAGGACCAACAACGCGAAATGTGTCCTGGGTGATGATGTTCTTGAGCAGGGTCGTCTTTCCGCTGCCGGCAGGCCCTTCTGAAAAGACCGGGCGATGCAACGAACCAGCCAGAAAAACGGTCGTGATCGCGACCGAATCAGCGACGTAGCCCGCTTTCCGTAGGCCTTCGCCGACTTCTTGAACGGATGAGAACACGCTTGCCTCCCGCCCACGCCGATACTTAGGCCGAGCGTGAAGAAGCTAAAGCCGAACAAAATTTCGGTCAAATCCGGTTCTTCAGGATCGTCTGGGCTGCTCCAGAGCTTCTCTGGACTTGAAGTTGACCGAAATCAATACCTGGCCTAAAGACAGTGCATATCGGCGCTCGCCGTGAGGACACAAAATGAAGACTGAACCAGCCAACTCCGTAACACCTGCAACGATTCCTGAACCTTACATCGATCCGCAGGAGGCAGCCCGCTTCCTCAACATCAGCCCCAAGACATTGACGCGACTGGCTCGCGAAGGCTTGATCCCCGCTCATGCGATAGGGGATCGAGTCCGGCGTCGATGGCGATTCCTGAAATCAGAGTTGGACACCTGGATGCAAGCTCGGCTACATTCAAACCACCACCTGCGCTCTTACCAGGAGGAAACTCATTGAGAAGAGCGCGTTATCAGGAAGGATGTTTGACACGAGCAAAACGAAAATCCGGTGATGTTTGGGAATTTCGCTTCCGCGAGCGACAGCCGGATGGGACCAAACAGATGCGATGCGTGGTCATCGGTACGGTAGCCCAATACCGAACCAGGACCGCTGCATTGCATCAGATTGAAGTCCTGAGAGCCAACGTAAACCGGGAACCCGTCACACCGGAAACCCCGGTCTTAACCACCTTCAAGTCGCTGGTTGACCATTACCGCCTCACGGAATTGAAAATGGACAGCCACGTCAAGAAGGCCTATTCCACCAAGAAGCGTACAGCAACCTACTTGGACAAATGGATCCTGCCGCGCTGGGGCGAGTATCGCCCCGGTGACATCAAGTCGGTAGCCGTCGAGGAATGGCTGGACGGACTGGTCCACGATTACCGAGAAGAGGAAAAAGGAAAGCCATTAGCCAATGGAACCAAGGTCAAACTCCGCAACATCATGAGTGTCGTGTTTCGGCACGGAATGCGCTATGAATTTCTTCCGCGCGTTGAGGAAGCAAACCCGATGAAGTACGTTCGGCAAAGCGGGAAACGGCAGAGTATTCCGGTCGTTCTCGAAGTCGACCAATTTCAACGGCTCTTTGCAGCACTCAAACAAAGAGAGCGGACCATGGTGCTGCTGGATTGCGGAACGGGACTCCGCCGCGGCGAGTTGATCGGACTCAAATGGGGCGACGTCGATTTCGACAAGAAGCAGATGAACGTCGTCCGCTCCGTGGTGGAGATGGTGTTGGGGGATGTCAAGACCGAAGCCTCGAAGAAGGCCGTACCGCTGGATGACTTCATGATCGTGGAATTGTGGGCCTGGCAGAGGACTACGCCGTACAAAGAGCCTGGGCACTGGGTATTCGCCAGCGACTCGCTCCGCGCGGGCGCGAAGCGCGGCAAACAGCCCTACTGGCCCGCAACGATCATGCGGCATTTCATTCAGCCGGTTGCAAAGAAGCTGGGGATTCCTCACATCAGCTGGCACACGTTCCGCCACACCTACTCGACGCTGCTCGGCGCCAACGGGGAAGATCCCAAGGTCGTGCAGGAGCTGCTGCGGCACTCGTCCATCAAGATCACGATGGACATCTACACGCAGGCAGTGACGGAGGCAAAACGCAAGGCGCAATCGAAGGTTGTGGAGATGATTGTGCCGAAAAAAGCCGTGACACAGGCGGCACCGGCTTAACGTTACATACAGTTACATGAAACGACGACGCCAAATCGAACTTAAGTCCTTTGGAATGTTTGGCGTCCCCGACGGGATTTGAACCCGTGTTACCGCCGTGAAAGAACGGCCCATACACGACTTTAAAGGACTTACAAGAGGCGGACGACCTCTAAGTCGTTGGAAATTCCCGGTAGCCGGAGTAAAACCGTAGCGTAATCCGTAGTGCAAAAAAGACATCGCGGGTTCCAGTCTCTCAGATTCGTGGCGGACAGCGCCGGACTGAACCACCGACCTTTGGGTTATGAGTGCAACCATCAACGAAATCTAAAGACCATGCGCGGCGCAAAGAGTAACGCATTGTTCTTAGGAAGAACGAACTGGAATGGTATTTGCCCTTGTGTTGCCCTCGTAATTCGTACGACGTTGGGACTGTGCCTCTCATGCGCTATTTCCGGAGCGACTTCCCCGGTGTCTTAATTTAGGGCGTACGGCAGTGAAAGCGGACGGCCAAACGAAGGTCCCCGAGGGCACCCCCCGGCGAAGCAGGGTTTCCGGCAGATTCTGGTGGAGTGGTATCGCCCCGTGTTTCCGCCCTGAAGGACGTTACACGTTGCGGTAACCCCTTTCCTGTAGCACCCAGCTGTTGCCATCCGGATCGGAGAAGTTGGCGAAGCTGGCATAGTCTCCACGCGCGGGGTCGGGCCCGGGTGAGAAACCTCCATCCCAGGCTCCAATGGGCGTCGCGTGCCGGATCTCTCCGACGTCGACTCCAGGTTCGACCAATTACTGAAACCTGTGCAAGAGCCCCGAGTTTTCATCAGCTATCGAGGTGCTGATCCCAGTTGTCCCGTCGCATAAGCGAGCGTAGCTGCGGAGGATAGAGCCGAGATATACGCATCGGCTTCGGCCAGCCCCGCCTCAAATAGATAAGTCTGCGCTTCCACAGCCGCCGTTACTGTACCCACACCTTGCTTGTACGAATCCAGCGTCGCGTCGTAGGAGGTCTGCGCGGTGGCTCGTAATACAGATGCTGCATCGTTTGCCGCCAAACTGGTCCGCAATGAGATTTGCGCGGACACAATCTCTCGTACGGCATTCAGCCGAACCTGGTTGAGAGTTGCCGCTGCCTTGTCCTCGTCATTCTTCGCTTGTTGAATGGCGTTAGCCCGCCGGTGACCGTCGAAAATTGGGATGGACATGCCCAGCAAGGCCGTTCCATTCCATTGATTGCCGGTGATATTCAAGGTCGGCAACTGCTCACCGACAGCCGGTATCGCTGTAAGTCCCAATTGACCGCTCACATAAGCACCGGTACCAGCCACAAAGATCTTTGGGCGATTCTGAGCCTGCGCCGCTTTGACCGATGCCTGGCTGGCCTGCACCGTGTTGTAGGCTTCGAGCACATCTGGACGCCGGGCCAGGGCATCCCGAACGATCTGATCGGCTGGCCCAAGATCCTCTTTGGAAAGAGGATTGTGCTTCACGGGCGCGATTCGGATGGTGGTCAGAGGCGATATGCCCATTGCTGTCAGTAGGGTCGCGTACGCCTGCTCTTCGGCCCCTTGTGCGTTTACTACGTTTAGTTGCGCTCGTGCAGTCAGATTCCTGGTCTGGGCCGTTTCAATGACCGTACCCTCACCGTGCTTGTAACGTGCCTCGACTGCAGCCTCCACCTCTTTGGCGTTGGCCAACGCCTGTAATGCGGTGCGTTGGCGCTCTATCGCCGAGAGGTAAATGTAGTAAGCGATTGATACGGCATAGATAACTTGCTGGTGAGCGCGAGTAAAGCCGATATTGGATACATGGGAGAGCTTGCGGACTGAATCGACAATGTTTTTTCTGCCGCCAAAGTCGAAAAGCAGCCACACCAGCGAAATGGTCTCCGCGCTGCCAAACAGGTTGCCGGAATTGTGGACTGTAAGCCCGGAGCCGCTACTTGAACCCTCGGCTCTCTGATACGCTCCAAGCACATTCGCGGTGATGACAGGCAGGTAGGTACTCGCAGCGACGCCCGCGCCGATCGCCGCATTACGCGCTCTTTGCCAGGCGACTCGGGTCTCCGGGTTCTCCCGTTCGGCGATATCGATCAGTTCCGTCAGTGAGTACTCGTGTTCAGTCGTCAGTTCTGTGCGCGGCTCGGGAAGTACTCCGGCCTCGCGGTTCGGCGGTAATACGAAGCTCTGCTGGGGAGAAGGAGAGTCGGGTAGACTCAAGTCAGTCACGCGATCTGGAGTGCCCGTAGTTGCAGGTGAAGAGGGCTGGTTGGTGTTCTGCGCTTGTATCGGAGTTCCAAGCAGCGTAAGCAGGAGTGCAATCAAAGTAAAGGCAGTTTTATCCATCTCGATCCGCCCGTTTTAGATTCGACATAGCTTGCTGCAGCGCGGCGATTCGCATACGAAGTATGGTATCCAGAGCGGCGAGTGATTTCGACTCTTGTGGCCGAAATAAAAAGGCTGGCGTCTCTACCGTGGCCGTACAACCCAAAGAGTCCTGAATGCTATTTCTCACCTGCTCAGGAGCCAATTCTGCAAAGCCCGACAGCGGCGTTTGTAGTCTTTGGATTGCTTCCGCCGCATGCCGCTGAGCGGCAAGCCGAACGGGATCAGGCCGAATCCATACTGGCTCATATGCGGCCAGACGGATGTCGCTTGTGATTCCCTCCATCATCGATTGCGTCTCTGCGAAGAGACGTCGCCTCGACCATCCGTCGGCCGCCTCAAAAACACTATCCAGCTTCTTCTTTACTTTCTCCAGAGCACCATCAATACGCGGGCCAACGCTAACTGGCCAGACCCTCGTTGCCGCGAAATAGGAAACGACATTTCCCAAAAGAATACCGATCACTCGATCTCGCGCAACCACCATATCGAATGATGGCGAAGGACCTTGGATGACACAGAGAAAATATGCGAATGCAAGCTGAAAGCCGGCATAAGAAATATGTTTATCGCCAGCCGCGATCCAGGCTGCAAGAAAGGCACCTGCGAAGACGATCGCTGCCAAGTCGCCTATATCAGTCGTATGGGGGATAATTCGCAGCATGACAAAGAGCCCCAGACCAGCGCCTGTCAGGCAACCGACAATGCGCAGAGTCAGCTTCTCAACGCTCTCCGCGGCCGTCGTCAACGATACAATAAAACACGTGATTAGGGCTGTATGAATACCCGGCCAACTAAGGACTGAATAGATCAGATAGCACAGCATAGCCGCCCCCGTCACCTTGAGGGCAAATTGCACGTGCACCGGATTTGTGAAAGCGTCGGGCTGGAAAAATCCCGATTCACCCTCCTCTTTGGAATTCACAGTTGGCCTGATTTCTCCAAACTGGCTCAGTCCAGAGTTGAGAAATGCCACGGCTGAAGAAGCCAGATCGCTACAACCCCTATCGAAACCGACCGGTTCGACCCTGGCCGGGTAGCCGCCGGCATCGAAGATATCGGCCAGCTCAATTAGCCTGATCTCGACCATTCGTTTGAGGTTTGGCGGAGGCATTGCCTGAGGCTCCTCTAACATGAACTGCACTGCGGAGAGCACAGTAATCACGCAGTCGGAGGCCCCCTTCAAAGCGGCAATGTCCTGTTCGCTACTCGTCTTTTCGAGACCGGCGAACTTGAGATATTTCTGCGTTTCAGCGTCGCCGACCAGTACGACGCGCGTTGACTCGTGATCGCCCTCACCACTCCCGACGGCCAACACGGCCGCGGCGGTGCGAAGCCGTTCGGCGATTTCCTTCTGCACCAAGCTGCGTGGAGAAGGGGCAAAGAGTAGATTGACAACGGAGGATATGAGTGCAGGGATGCCGAAGAATAGCCATAGGTAGAGTAAGCCTCGTGTCACCGCCTCTCCCAAGGGAGCCTTGGCTAACACGTCGAGCGCATAAGCAATAACCAGAGCTACGATCGATGCGACCGGCTTGAGCTTGCTCGCCGATGATAGAAACATCATCCCGAACGAAATCAAGGCCATGGTTAAGACCCGCAAGCCAGGATTTCCCAAGAGCGGGGGAGCAAGTAAGAAAAGCGTCCCGACTACGAGAGTTATGATTACTACGATCGCGACCGTCAGAAGCATGCTTGATGCGCGATCCGGTTTGTTCAGGAAAAATACGACGTAGACGGTCAGGGCGATTTCTGGCGTTTTATAGACTTCAGCGAACACTGTTACGAGAGTACAGATCAGCGCAAGCCGCGCAGCGAATGCCAATCGGCCAGGCGAGGGTTCCGCAATCAGACGCCACACGGATGAATCTCTAACGCTGCTGTCTGCACGAAGTGCCATGTGCAACCTCCACGATGGCGCTGGCACCCAGCCTCACCAGACCTTCGGGCGGGGTCTCCAGACGGATGCGCACCGGAAATCGCTGGGCCACTCTGACCCAGTTCAACGATGGTTCTACGTAAGGAGCCGCTCTAGGGATATCGATCTTATCTGCGGCAAGCACTCCATATCCGATACTGTCAACAACTCCTTTCAGCGGCTTGCGGCGATCGATCATCGAGTAGACGGTTACGCACTCGCCGAGCGCGATCTGGTTCAGATCAGTCTCACGGAAATTCGCAGATACGAACCACTCTTCCGTATTAATCAGTGTGAAAAGTGACTGTGATGGGGCAACGACTTCTCCAGTCGAAATATGCAGCCCAACGATACGCCCGTCATGTGGAGCTCTGACTTCGGTATCCGAGAGGGCGCGGCTGGCATTGGCAAGCGCAGAGGCTGCGGCTCGAACATTTGCCAATGCAGCCTCGTCCGTATCGATTACACCGTGGGCGGCATTCTGCTGTTTCTCCGCCTGAGCCAGTGAGGTCGTCGCATCTTGAGCGGCAAGCTTTGCCTGGTCAAACTGCTGTTGGGGAACGTATCCCTTCTCCGCCAAAGGAGCAAGACGCTCCCGAGTTCGTTCTGACAGAGCTAAGTTGTCTCTTGCCCGGATGGTTTGCTGAGTTGCAATTTCCGCATCCCATCGCTGAGTGGAGACCAGCCGTCGTTTTGAGCCCAATGCCGCGCGAGCGATATCCAGATTGGCTTTGGCGGCCGCAACATTGATTTGGTACGGAACAGAATCGATACGAAAAAGCAGGTCGCCCTTGCGTACAAGTTCGTTTTCACGCACCGGGAGTTCGATGATGCGCCCGCCGACGAGTGGCGCGATATGCACAACTTCGACGTCGAAACTTGCGTCATCGGTGCTCGGTTTTGCCTTTAATAACGTCCAGATCCAGATTACGGCTGCAAGAAGTGCGATGACTGCAGCGATAGTCGCACCCACAGGGTTACGCCTGCGAATTCCGCGCACCTCCGTCATCAACGCACCACCCAGAGGTGCCACAAAATCAAAGCGAAAATAGCGCCGATCGAGCAACAGACCAGAAGCTGATATGGGATATGGTTTGCAAGACCTGTTGCGACCATAATGGCGCGGATGAACGCCGCTACCAGTACGCCAATCACGGCGCACAAGAGCCAGGCTGGGAAATAGGCGCCCGCTATCGTGACGGAGGGCGCTCCATCACAGCCGGTCAAACAGATTGCTTGTCCCAACAGCAACACTGCTGAGACCAGCCGGGCTAGACAATTCATTGGGTGGCTGGACGCGCCTCCCCATGTATCGGAGTCGGTCGCCGTGAGGACAACGTGGTTCATGGCCAGCACTTTACGCTGAATTTGGGACAAGTTCCACGATGATTGGTGTAAACAGGGGAGCAGCCAATATTTTTGACCATCGGCGCTCTGATTTTTTCTCGGCTCGATTAGATCGCCTTCACCGGCCGTTTGAAGCGCCATTTACGAATCGACGTCCGACTTTCCTGGAGAGAGCCGGCATGAGTTCGTGGCAAGACTTTGCTTACCAAACTGGGAAGGGGATAGGGCACTTCGCTCGCCAGACATCGACTGGTTTGCAGCGGAACAAGGTTTATACCAATCTCTCGATCTACCACCAGTGGGTACAGATTCCCGAATGCCTTAATGTCTGCTTGCCAACGGGCGCCCATCCGCCAGCGAACGATCGCTTAGTCCAATGTAAGTTCAGGCGCGTCAGGCTTGCCCAATCTTTGGCCTGACTTTGAGATCCCGGCGAGCTTGCTTGGTCGCAAGATCCCCTGCCGGACGAACATACCTGGCAATCTAGTCTCGAGCGGCGTACCATTTGCCCGTTGCCTGAATCTCCGCGACGGCAATCTGATTCAAATCTGGGGTGGGGGGAGAATGCCGCCAGACACAGGCCGCGCTGCACCGTCTCAAAAGGAACCTAGTAACCGAAACTCCGCCCTGGCCGGCCCTGAAACTCACGAAGAAAAGGTTGAGACAACGGCCGCATACGTGACGCTCGAAACGCTCATTGTGCGCCGTGAAGGCGCCGTTCTATTCGTCGAGATTTCAGCCCCGCCTATGAATCTATTGGGGCCCGAACTGGTTCGCGATCTCGTCACGCTCATTAAGAAAGCCGAAGCCGACGAAAGTGTCCGGGTGCTGGTGTTCGAGAGTGCCAATCCTGACTATTTCATTTCCCACGTGGACGTGACGAAAATCAGCGAATATCGCGCGGAGGCCGCGGAACTCGTCGGTGAGCCGTCACTGGCCATGCTGTTTCGCTATCTAAGCCTCAGCCGTCTCGTAACCATCGCCCAAATTGAAGGTCGTGTACGTGGCGCCGGGAGCGAGTTTGTGCTGGCGTGCGACATGCGATTTGCGGCTCGGGAGTCAGCGATCTTTGGTCAGTTCGAGGCGGCCTTCGGCGCGATCCCCGGCGCAGGAGGCACCCAACATCTTACCCGCCTTATGGGCCGCGCGCGGGCGCTTGAAGTCATGCTGAGCGCGCAGGATTACGACGCTGATTTGGCGGAACGCTACGGATGGATTAACCGAGCGTTGCCCGCGGATTCCATTGAGGACTTTGTTACATCGATTGCCGTTCGGATCGCCGGGCTTCCGGCGGCCGGGTGCGCTTTGGTGAAAGAACGCGTGAATGCAATCGCGCTTCCGCCGGTTGAGGACATCCGTCGAGATTCCGATCTCTTTGCCGAACGCATGCGCACTCCTGAGTCTCAAACCAAAACCGCAGCCGCGATGAAACGCGGCTTCCAAAGCCGAGATGGGGAATTGCATCTGGCCCGACTGCTGGGTGAATTGAAGGAGGATTAAGTTTCGGAAGGTTCAGGAGTGTTCATGCTAGATCAGCCGGAGCATAATGATAGATCGATCCCAGACCTCACGCGACGTGAAGCCATTGGGCGATTCGCCTTATTCGGGACCGTTATGGCGATTCTTCAAGGCCGTCTCTACGGACAGACTGGAACTCCGGGAAGCTACAGCAACGCCGCGATCGCATTGCCTGGGCAGGTGAGTTCGACCACTTCGGAAGATGATGTGGAGAGGGCAGTAAAGATCGCTCGAGCCATGCGGTCGGGGCCCACTGAGATCACGCGCGATGCGACGGTGGCCGAAATAGACCACGCGGGCGCAATGACTGTCCTCCGCAAAGGCAGCAATGGCTGGATATGCGTCCCCGGCAATGAGAATAGAGTTGGGGATCCACCGATGTGCGTGGATGAACTTGGAATGCAATGGTTCATGGACGCTGCTTCCCGAAAACCTGCGCCTACGAACCGCGCTCCGGGATTGTGTTATATGCTCTGCGGGGCAACGCAACACAGCAACGACACGCCATTCGATCGAACGAGTCCTCCGATCCCCATTGGGCCACACTGGATGGTACTTTGGCCGTTTGATGCGAAGCATTGTGGCCTCCCTACGACGGTCCGAGATGCAGGCGCGTGGATCATGTTCGCGGGAACGCCTTATGCCTATCTTCATATCTGCGGGACGCCTTGGGATGGCAACGAGTATGGGCCTGGGGATGAAGCACGATGGAGCATGCAATATACTAGGCCCAAGATTGTTCGCAAGTAATGGAGCTGACAGTCGATGGCTGAGGTTGATTGCCGAGCTCAAATCACGAAGTCGCAACCACCCTAAACGTCGGATCAGTGTTCGACTCCACGCCGATGGGCTTCTGCGCCGCACAAGATCAAGTCTGATGCGCGAGCGCTTCCAGGACGGCTTGTGGCCGGATCGGCAGATGGCGCACGCGCGCACCCGTGGCGGCAAAGATTGCGTTTGCAATCGCGGGCGCGACCGGTGTTGTGGCCGGCTCGCCAAGCCCGGTTGGCAACTCCGTACTGGCGATGAACTCGACCTCGACTTCCGGAACATCGCCCATCCGCAGCACCCTATAGCTATTGAGGTTCGTATCTTTCGGCTGGCCATTCACCAGCTCCGTTCCTTCGCGGAGTGCCATGCTCAATCCCCATAGCCCAGCGCCCTCCACCTGTGCTTCGGCGCTATCGGGATGGACGATTGTGCCGGCGTCAATCACGAAAGAAATACATGACTCCATTCATCGAATTGATCCTGTAGCTCGCCGAAATGTCATCCGCCGAGAATGGCTTGATTCTTTCTGGGCCAAGCGTGAACTTTGAGCCTGCATTTTTCCTGTCGATAGAGCGCGCGTGCCGTTAACCCAGCCACGGGCCGCCCATGCCGCCCAGACATCGACGGGGACATACCTATATATTAAGGATGGACGGAAACGTCTTCGGACTAGGCCGCCCGATCGTAACGGTGGTGCAACCCGCCCAGTCGATCATAGGAAAGCACCCGACCAGAGGTTACGCAGCGAGTTCGGCAACCCGGCGTTCCCTTGCCCAGTCCAAGGTGCGTGCGGTCCTCGTGATGGTAGGAGACGTACTCGGCAAGGAGCCGTTTCAGGTGCCGCTCGTTGAGAGCAATCACATGGTCGAGCAGCTCGCGGCG
>Ga0210410_10000213_pt1 | contig 81958 bp, 86 predicted proteins | sample IncBWC4MmetaG_FD_161058 | JGI IMG/M metagenome (GOLD analysis project Ga0210410, IMG submission 161058) | Forest soil microbial communities from Barre Woods Harvard Forest LTER site, Petersham, Massachusetts, United States - Inc-BW-C-4-M | ecosystem: Environmental > Terrestrial > Soil >... | reverse complement strand
CCGCGCGCACAGCAACCGGCACGAATGCGTGGTGAAGGTTCACTTTGCTGAGTAGGACAGGCACTCTTTATCCCGAGCCCCTGCGAGGGGCTGCCTGTCCAGGTATGCCGTGGCGAAATCAGACCGGCCGAGTTAAGCGCGGCGGAGAGTCAACAGCGTGATTTCGGGGGGAACGCCGAGTCTGATGGGCGCAGCGATCGTGCCGAGGCCACGATTGACGTATATGAAGCTCGGCGGAAAAGGCGAATTGGCCACTTGAGCATCGCGGACATGAGCCGAAGTGCGGAGAGGCCGCCGGTAAAGACCCGCGACGTACGGAGTGAGGAATTGCGCCGGGCTCCAACGATGATCGAGGATTTCGACGCGCACCTGGCCGCCGTGCGTGTGGCCTGCGAGAGATAGTTCAATGCCCAGCTCGGCCGCGCGCGGAAAAGAGTTCGGATTGTGCGACAGCAAAATGTTGGGAACATCGCGGCGGACCAGCGGTTCGAGGCCGGCGAGCATCGGCGCACGGCTGCCGTCACCAGCACGCTGGCGTTGATAGTCCACGCCGATCAAATTGAGCGCGCTGCCCCTCCAGTTGAGCTCGGTGTTTTCATGCCGAAGCAACTTCATTCCATATCGATGAAACAACTCGGCGGCTTCGTCCTCAGCGTCGGCGTAAATTTCGTGGTTGCCGTTGCAGCCCCAGACACCCAGCGGGGCGCGCAGCCGCGAAAGTTCGGCGATGCAGTCCTCGAGCGGGTCGGTCCTCCCAGTTAGAAAATCTCCGGTGACAACGGTCAGGTCGCCGTGCAGATCGTTGGCCATGCCCACAGCGCGGCGAACCTGGGCGACCGGCATATACGAGCCAACGTGAATATCGCTCAACTGTGTGATGCGCAGGCCGTCGAGCGCGAGAGGGAGATTCGGGATGGGGATTTCAACTTCACGAATTTGAAAGCGCAGCCGTTCGGCAACAAAGCCGTAAGCGGCGCTGACGAAAGGAACAGCCCCTGCGAAAACACCGGCCGCCTGAAAGTAGTAGCGGCGGGAATGATTGACCTTCTCCGTATTGACGGAAGAGACATCCGGAGTGTGCGACTCTGCCGAGAGCACAGAGCGCAGCCGCCGCCAAAGCCAGTCCGCGCCGGCAATCAGCTTGATGAAAAGATAAGAAAACATCGAACTTGACAGCCACAAGCCGAAAAACGGCGTCCACCAGGATCCGAGGGAAACCGTGCCGCGCCAGTTCCTCAGTAAGTCGGTAAACGCAATCAATATGACTATGACCAAAACCGAGAGCAGCGCGGCCCGCATTCCTGTACGCCATTTGGGCCGCTGAAGGCGCCCCGCGAATCTCCACCCGCGCGCAAACCAATACCGCTGCGAAAGAAAAACAAGCGAAAGTGCCGCGATCGCCGCCACTATTCCCAATAACATAAGAAGATCACGAAACATAAATGATGGCCCTCACTTATTAGAGTACCCCGTCCGGGTGGGAGTTGCACACCGGCGGGCGTCTTAGAGTAAACGTTGTGAAGGTTAAACACGGGAATGCTTGTATCCTCGTTTGCGACGAGCGGGAGTGTCCAACTTGCCGCGCTTGTGGGTAAGGCGACACGGCATCACACGCAACAAGCTAATGTAAGTGGCTTGTTTTCCAGGCTCTCGCAATTTCCAGAGGAGAAGAATATTTGGCACTCGGCTTGCAGTTTCATACGTGTCAAATTCCTTCATGGAGAAAATCATGGTCAAGCGCATCGCCGCTCTGGTATTCATTTTTGTTTGCACATCGATCGCATGGGCAATACTCGGCTCCACGATTTTGGCGCGGACGTATTCTCCGTTGTCGGGCGAACTGAAGTCGCGGGTTGCCGCGAGCTGGGGTACGGCACAGCAGCAAACACCTCCCAAGGCAAATTACGAGCATGAATTCATCGAGATCGTGGAAAGCGAAAACGGCCCGAAAAAAATCAAAAAAACTGAGCTCATCCCGCTGGCGTTGAATGCGAGCCAGATTGATGTTGTGCTCGACCTGGCACACCGTCAAAAAGGGCTGCTATGGTACAGCACGTACGCGGTCGTCTTCCGCGGCGATTACAGCTTCTCGAATCCAAGCGCCCAGGACCAGGACGTAACCTTCAATCTCAGCTTTCCTTCCCAGCAGGCCGTTTACGATGATCTGGCGATGTCGGTAGATGAACAGCCGCTGGTGGTAAAAAATGCCGGCTCTGGCGCCATCGGCACGATCCGCGTGGCTGCAGGGAAAGCAGCCGTGTTGCATGTGGGATACCGTTCGCAGGGTCTCGACGATTGGCGCTACAAATTCGGCGAAGGCGTCTCCCAAATTCCCAACTTCAGGCTGGACATGCATACAAATTTCAAGGATGTCGATTTTCCCGAAAACACTATTTCCCCGACAGCGAAGCGGGAAACAGCCAACGGCTGGGATCTCACTTGGAACTACAAGAATTTGGTTTCGGGATATGAAATTGGAATGGGGTTGCCGGAAAAGTTGCAGCCGGGTCCGCTGGCGGGGCAAATCAGCTACTTTGCCCCCGTATCGCTGTTCTTCTTTTTCTTCCTGATTTTCATCATCACGACGCTGCGCGGGATCGATTTGCACCCCATGAATTATTTCTTTCTGGCAACGGCGTTTTTTGCTTTCCACCTTCTCCTGGCGTACCTGGTGGATCACATTTCGATTCACGCGGCGTTTGTAATCTGCTCCCTGGTTTCGATCTTTCTGGTTGTGAGTTACCTCCGGCTCGTGGTGGGAATCCGCTTCGCCGCCGTGGAGGCTGGATTAGCGCAGTTCATTTTCCTGGTGCTGTTCTCGTACGCCTTTTTCTATAAAGGGTTCACGGGCCTCGCCATCACGATCGGCTCCATTCTGACGCTCTTCGTCGTGATGCAAATGACGGGACGCATCCAGTGGAAAGAACAGTTCGCCAGGTTACAGCCTCGAAATCCGGTGGCTCGGGAAAATTTCAGTGCGTAGAGAGCGCCAATTTCCGGACATCTCCTACTATGGAAGAAGCAGCACTCGGCCGCTGATCTGCCGTCGTTCGAACGCCGCATGGGCCTGAGCGGCGTCCGCCAGAGGATAGGTGCGGTCGATTCGGATGGAAAGTTTTCCTTGCTCGATCCAGGTGACAAACTGCTGGAGGTAGCGCGGGTATTCCTTGACGTAAGGGAGGCCGTTGGTGCGCGTGAGAAACAGTGAGCCTTTTTCCTGGAGAGTCATCAAATCGAATGGAGGCACGTATCCGCTGGACTGGCCATAGATCACCAGGTAGCCCGCGGGAGCGAGACTATTCAGGTTCGCCTCGAACGTATTCTTGCCGACGCCGTCAAACACAACGCTGACTCCTCGTCCTTCTGTCATGCGTCTCGCTTCCTGGGCGATATCCGCTTGCTTGGAGATGATCACCTCATCCGCGCCGGCTTCTCTCACAAATTTTGCTTTCTCCTCGGTCGAGGTAACACCGATGACTCGCCCTCCTCGAATCTTCGCCATCTGGCACAGCAGAAGACCTACCCCTCCTGCGGCTGCCTGGATCAGACACCAATCTCCCGGCTTGACGGGGTAGACAAAATGCGTGAATACGTAGGCCAGAAATCCCTGGTTCATTCCTGCCGCAGCCTGTTCGAAACTGACGCCATCGGGCAGGGCGACCAGCCGCACGGATGGGATCACAGCATGCGTGGTGTACGAATTCCCCCAGAAGCTGACACGATCCCCGATTCGGACATTGCTGACTTCAGGACCGATTGCCTCCACCACTCCGACTCCCTGACTTCCCAGAATCGCGGGAAATTCAGGTTCACCGCCGCCAGCACGTTGATAGAAAGCCTGCCCGACAAGTTCTCCCCGGCGTTTTTGGATGTCGAGAAAGTTGACGCTCGCGGCGTGGACGCGCACGAGAGCCTGCGCCGGACCGGGAACAGGAATAGGCAGCTCTTCCAGTTGCATTACTTCCGGCCCGCCATAGGCATGAATACGAATCGCTTTCGTCATCATTGTGTTTTTTCCTCCCGATGCCCTCGCTTCAGTCACAGCAGATAAATCAACTGTAAGGCTGCCCAACTGCCGAGCCATTACGTGAAATCCAGATGCTTCAGTATTGCGCCACGGACATCAACTTGTCATTACGATTGGGGAGCGGCAGTCAGAAGTTTTTGAAGCTCTCGCCTTTGTAGCCAAGCGAAGAGGAGGGCTTCGAGGAGTATCAGAATCAGAGCAACCATCCACGCACTCCTCGCCGAAATCCAGGTGTCAGAATTCAACTGAAAAGCGTGGAAGGGAACGAAAATGGCGGCATGGGGAGCGCCCTTTGGGCCGTACCATCCGAGCGGCACAAAGAGCGTACTGGCACAGATGTAGAATACGATCAAATACAGCACGCCCGTGACGAGTGGCCTCCGCGCGCGTCGCAAGTTCATCCACTGCAAATACAGAAGGTCTCGCATGATCCACATTGCGAAGAAGCCGGCTTCCAGGAGTCCCAGGCCAGGATTCCACTCCGGTTGCGGCTGGAGTCTGAGCCGGATCATGCCGACGATCCCGAGCCCCGCTAGAACTGCTCCCGCGAATAAGTAAGGTGCAGGCCACACAGCGGCCCACCATCCGGCAGCTCGCGCACCGTATTCGCGAATCCGACGCCTGACCCGGTCGCGATTGCGCAGCAAGGCCAGTCCGAGTATCACAAAGAACCAAAGACTAATGCTGAGAAACAACCCTTCGGCCGTCGTAGGCCGTATCGGCCGAAAGTCAATGGATGGACCTGTGGCGGAGGGACGGAAATCAATGTGTGGAATCATCCACCGGAAAAAGCCGAGCAACAGCAAATTCAAGTACACAACGAATGCAAATCCCTGCACAGGAGAATAAACTTCGTAAACTGACGGGTCACGCTTGATATTCCTCAGCAAAGCGAGCAGAAACCAAGCGGTAAGTGTCGAATACAGCGCAAGGAGCAGATAGAAGTGAGAAACCTGGAATCCGAAAAAGGAGTCCGCCTGATAAGCGAGCCCCCACATATTGCTGATGCCGGGAGTTGCGCCCACGGCCGACTGAGCGACAAGCTTATACACATAGAATGGACTCAATTCGTGCGCTGCGAACGCACTCTCCGTCTGACTGACGTCAATGGAGCTTATCCACACGGCCACGAGAAAAAAAATGATCCCCCCGGCCGAAGTGCCCCGTTCAAAAAGCAAGGAAATAAGGAGCGCCAAGGCGTGATAAGTAATCGATCCCAAAATAACAAGCAGGTAGATTTGCAGCAAAATGGAAACCGGCAATTGCGAGCGAATCGCGGCCCAGCCTGCAATGGGCATCAAGCAAAGGAAAGCAAAGTATGGCAATGCCGGGGCGCCCAGCAACTTTCCAACGCTGAGCTGGAGCGGGCTCATCCGTGTTATTCGTTGGTAGTCAAACGTGTTCAGATCCTTTTCGCGATGCACGGATTGCAAACAATAAATCCCTCCTCCAATCAATAGCGCCACAATCTGCAAAGTGAGAATCACTTGAAATAGACCCCGCCCGTCATCGATCGAAGGACGGCCTGTGCGGGAATAGAGGTAGAAAGCGGCAGAGGACAGAGAGATCGCCAAGCAGATTACAGCGGTCGCAAGCATCCGTCCGCGCCGCAACTGAATGCGCGTGTTGCGCACCAATTCGGGGTTGAGGGCCGATACGTTCAAGTCGTCTCCCCGCTCGAGATGCGCGAATAGAGTTGTTCCAACGATTCCGTGAGTTCCTCCACACCGCACACCGGAGCGCCGGCCTCGATCAGGCCGCGTACAAGCCCCGCAAGCGCCGCGTCATTTCCGTCAAAGTCGAATCGCACTGCGGCTTCCTGCTTCACCACGCCACTCACGCCGGGATGCTCCGCAAGCCATGCGTCAAGCGCAAATCCCGCGGCGGCGAGGCGAACGCGGACGCGGCGTAGGGTTTTGCCTTCGCCCATGACCTCTTCCAGGCGGCCCACCCGCAGCAGCCGCCCCTTCTCGATGATGGCGATCGAAGTGCAAATTTCTTGCAAATCCGAAAGGATATGAGACGTAATGAAAATTGTCTTTCCGGTCTGATTCAATTGGCGCAGGAGATCCTTGAGCTCGACTCGCGCCTTCGGATCGAGCCCGGCGGCAGGCTCATCCAGCACGAGGAGTGGCGGATCGTGGATGATGGCCCGGCCAATCCCCATGCGCTGCTTCATTCCGCGCGAGAGGCCGCCAATGGCGGCTTCCCGTTTTGATTCCAGTCCAACCGCGCGTATCACTTCGTCAACGCGCCCGGGAATCGCCTGGGGGCTGAGCTTGTAAGCATGCGCGAAATAATCGAAGTATTCCCAAACTTTCAATTCGTCGTAGAGAGAAAAGAAGTCGGCGAGGTAGCCCATGTGACGTTGGGCTTCTTCGGGTTGCCGCTCGACATCAATTCCGTTGACGATGACGCGCCCGGCGGTCGGCACCGCCAAACCGCAGATCATCTTTAATGTGGTGGTCTTCCCTGCCCCATTCGGTCCAACCAGCCCGAAGATTTCGCCAGTCGGAACGTTGAGGTTCAAACGGTCGGCAGCGACAACATGCCAGTCTTTCCTGGAAGCGGCTTCGTACTCTTTAGACAAATTTTCAAGGTGGACCATCGGCAACGGGATTCTCTTCTGACTGCGAGAATGTGTCAACCAAGTATTAGCTGCATATTTACAAGGGTCGAAAAAAGGGCGGCTAGCGTGGGCGTACCGCTGGAAACGAGCGGCCCCTGGATCGGAAGACGTCTGCGGCGCGGTTGCACTTGCGGAACACTGTACCTCGGCGCCGTTGACGCTCCTCCCGCCGGGGGCTATGTTGAATTGTAGAACTCTGAGTGGTTCCGGCGGTTCCCCTGCGGCAGCAGTAGCCTCAGCGCCGATTTGACCTAGTTGTGGGTTCTCGTGGGCTCCACGCCCCGGCCATGCCCGGGCGGTAGGCGTAAAAGCGGAGCCCCGGCTCGCAGCTACTAGGAATGATCTACGCCAGTTCCATAAATGCCGGCTCTGCTTACAGCCCGAGCCGGCTTATAGGTCAAGTCCAGCACGCCCGCGTGCAAAAACAACTGTGCCCATCCTAACTAAGGCAGGACGTTACGAACTCCGCGAAGAGTTGGGCCGCGGGGCTATGGGTGTGGTCTATCGGGCGCACGATCCGGTGATCGGGCGAGACGTCGCGGTCAAGACGATGCACCTGTCGGAAGCTGGGACAGGGATGTCGCGCGAGGAACTGATTGGCCGCTTCCAGACCGAAGCGCGCGCGGCTGGACTCCTCACCCATCCGAATATCGTGGTGGTATTCGACGCAGGCGAGGAAGAGGGCATCTTCTACATCACGATGGAATTGGTGGAGGGGCGGAGCCTGCAGTCTATGCTCGACGCGCAGCAAGTATTTCCGTTGCCGCGAATCGTGAAACTGATGGAACAAGTCTGTTCGGCGCTCGATTTCGCGCACCAGCGCAACGTCGTCCACCGCGATATCAAGCCCGCAAACCTGATGCTCACCGCCGACGACACGGTCAAGATTACCGACTTCGGGACGGCAAAAATTCTCCAGTTCGGCACGGCGCAGACCTCGCACGTAATGGGAACACCATCGTATATGTCACCCGAGCAGGTGAAGGGCAAACCGGTGGACGGACGCTCGGACATTTTTTCCCTGGGCGTAATTCTCTACGAATTGATGACCGGCGAGAAACCATTTCCCGGACAGAACATTACAACGGTCATCTACAAAATCATTAACGAAGAACCGATTCCGCCCCGCTCGCTGGACTCCACAATTCATCCGGGGCTCTCCGCGGTCATTACGCACGCTCTGGCGAAGGACCCTGCGGCGCGATTTCAAAACTGCCAGGAATTGCTGGACGCTCTCAAGAACTACCACGACGTCGCGAGCGCGGAGGCAACGATCAGGATGTCGCCGGCAACGAATCTGCCCGCCAGGACAGCAACACGCGCGGAACCTCAACCGCTTCAAGCGTCCTTGCATCCTTCAAGTGCGCGCACGAATTCATCGCCGGCCCCGATACGGCCCTTTCTGGCCATCGAAGAGCCGCGCGAGGCCCCGAAAACAGGTGCAAGCATCTTATTGACATTGATTCTGCTCGGTATCATCGGATACGCTGGCCATCGCGTCTGGCCCACTGTCATGGACATTTGGCATGGCATGCATCCGCCAGCCGAAACGACCGAAACCAATGTGAAAGCGTCGCCCGCGATTCCGGCGTCGAACACTACGGCGCCTGATGGAAAATCTGACGCCTCGTCCGATGCCGCTCCGCTCTCCGAAAAGGCGGCGCCTGTGGCAGTGGAGCAAAACCCCGCGCCGACGGAGGTGGTAGCGCCGAAGGTTCCCGCGAAACTTCCGGAAGCTGCTGTGGCCCCTCCTGCGGTGGAAAAAGCAAACCCAACGCAAATTCCCGCGGCCCCTTTTGTGACCTCGGCCGCCAACTCGCTAAAATCAAATTTAGGATCGCAGTTGGCGGACATTTCGGTCGCCAGCAAAGTGAAAATGCAAGTCACCGGGAACACGCTTACTCTTTCCGGAAAATTGACTCCGCGCGAACACGCCAAGGTGCTTACGCTTCTTCATAGTGTGCCCGGGGGCGTCAAAGTGATCGACGATATTGGATTTGCCGAAGAACCGAAAGCGGCGCCTCCGGCGGCAGACCCCGGCTGGGTCTGGATTCGGTCGACACCTCCAGGCGCCAAAATCTTTGTGGACGGAAATGACAGGGGGCTGCGCACCCCCGCGCGAATTGGGATGCCAAAGGGTGAGCACGATGTAGCGCTAACACTTCCTGGATTTGTCAGCTCGCACCGATCGGTCCTGGTTCAAGCGGGGCAAAATATGGAGTTCACCGAGTCACTCCAGCAGCAGTAGATCCTCTGCGAAGGCGGTAGACTTTGGCTCACCGGACACCCCAAACGGCGCGTTCCAGGCGTGGAGCGCAGGCGTTCCAATATAGAACTAGGCTCCCGTGCTTGTAACCTTCCTACACACGCCCCGCACGACGGTTGATTCATAGGCATCCTCGATCAAGCAATACCCTTTATTTCAATAACATAAGAGCGCATTCTGGCGGTAGCCGGCTTGCTCTCCATATTGGGAGATTGGTCCGTGGGAAGAACGAACGGTTACCGCCAGGCCCCGTCAGTGAGTCTCCGCTGTCGCTACGTGGAACGAGAAGTCTGGAAATTCTTGGGCACTCGAACTATCGCTCCGTTGAGTAAATAGGAACCATGGCCAGAATGAAAATCGTAGCTAATACGAAGGCTTCATCGGCCCAAGAAGTACCAGTTGTGGAGGCAACGCCAATAGTTTCCCTGCGCGACGAAATTTCACGCGCACGCGTGGCCCCGGGGCGCGCGACGGTATCGAGTGGAGACGCGGCAGCGATCAATTTCTTGAGGCAGTTCCGAGTGTTGATGGGCGCAGCCCGGCTCTATCAGCGAAATCACCCACGTCTGATGGAAATTCTGGCATCCGCGGAGCAACAGCTTCGTGTGGTGCTCGCGTTGCAGTCTCCGCTTGTATTCGCGGTAGAGCCCAACGGGATCATCCTGCCACAGTACGACGCGAAAGCCGGCGAACTCCTGAACGACCCGCGTGGTGAGCTGCGCGCGCTGGCCGAAGAGCTCCTGCGCAGTGGAATATGCTCGCTCTTGTTCACATCACAGATCAACGTCGGAGAACTCGATCTGTTCGCGCATGAGATGAGCTGCGTGCCGCGCAGCGCGACCCCCGGCGATACGTCTTCGCGATTGGCATGGGATAAGTGGCTCCGGGAACATCGAGTGGCAGGAATCCGTCTGAACGTTCCAACCGAGAGGCGCGATTCGTTGCTGATGGCAAGTCTGGTGTCAGGGGTGCTCGCCCATGATGAGGCTCCGCAACGTGCCCTTCACTTGCGGGCAAAAGCTGCGCAGCCGGTGGCCAGTTTGGAACAAGCCTCGGCGGCCTTGCGGATTCTGGCCAAGCTCGCCCCCTCGCGCGACCCGGAGACGCAAACATCGGCCGAAGACATCGCGCGGCGGACTCATTCCATCCTGTCAGTAAGCGAGCGGGTCCCGGTCTCTCTTATCGTATATGGTGTTTCGAACGTGAAGCCGCGCGAAGGCGAGACCCTGGAGCCATATCTGGGGCGCCTGGCCGACGCGCTGATGCTTGCATTCGTAAAACAGGAGTTCGAGGCCGGGCGCACGACCGCGCTGGAACTAACTCCATTAGTCGTGCGGCTCGATCAGGTGCGAAACGATGCCGTGAATGGCGGAACCATCCGGTTCGGAAGCGCTCAACATGACGAAACGCGCGTGGCCGCCCTCTGCGAGAGATTCTGGAACACTCTGCCGGCCCGCCAAAAAGCCAAAACCCTGCGCAGCAGCTATGCCTGGTGCGTGCCCGCGGCAGTGGTTGCGAAGTTCCTCGAGCCGCTGGCCCTGGCCTTCGAAAAAAAGAAATCGGAAGCGGCGGGCCGCGAAGGCCGTGCAGGTCTGCTGGCCTATACGCGTTCCCTGGAATCCGAGGAAGGAAAAGAGCGGAGGACTGTGGCTTCGGGATTGGCGGAGCTTGCCCCGCAAATCGAGCGGCTATGGCCGCATCCCGCAATCGCCGATTTCGGCAAGGGAGTCGTGCAAGCGCTGCTGGTGGAAACCTCGCCGGGTATCGCGGGGCTGCTATCCGCCGTGGTCGAAAGCCTGGCGCGTGTATCGCTGATAAAGCACGAGTATGCCGAGTTCGAACGAATCCTCGAAACACTTGAGTTGTCGCCCCGGGATGACGAACACGCGCATATTTCCACACTCGTGGGGCGCATCCTCAACGATGAGCAGTGGCTCTATTTGGTGGAGGAAGCCCTGGCGAACCGGCCTCTCAATCCTGTGATCCCGCGATTGCTGCGGAGATTGCCGGAGCGCTTAATCGATCGGCTCGCCCTCCTGCTGACAGCTGCCAATGGAATCGATTCCCTGCCCGCGATGGTGCGTTTGGTGCACGCGACAGGGGAGCCGGTGCTGGGCGTCTTGGAAGCACGGCTATACGAACCCCGCCGTCAACGCGTTGCGACCGCGATTTACCTGCTGGCATCGTCCGATCCGAAGCGGCTGGCAGCAGCTTTGCCACGAGCGATGCCAAGCTGGGAATGGAGTTTGCAGGATCTGGCCGTCAGCGAACTTGCGCGCTGGACGAATCCGCCAGTGGTTGCGGCCTCCGCGAAAGCGTTTCTGGCTATGCTGCTCGAAGCGCACGCCATGGTCATTCCCTGCATGATCGATCATCTAGGGTCCGCGAACGAGACCTCCGCCATCCCATTATTGTTGAAGGTGGCCGCGGGCGAATGCCTGGGGTTGCGTGACATCTATTTCCGTATTAAAGCGGTTGAAGCGCTCGGTAGAATGCGCGCGGCTGGAGCTACACTGCTTCTGCTGCGCATCGTGAGGGAACGCAACGGCCTGGCGCGCAGTGAGCCTGCGGCGTTGCGTGCAGCCGCGGAAGAAGCCCTCGGCCTGCTCGAGGACAAACCATCCTCGAAGCGTCCGCGCGCGGTGGAAAAGGCGCCCTCCAAATCCGGCGCGGCGCATGGACGTCCCCGGCGGTATCTGCGCGTGAATCTCCCGACGCCGCTTCCGGCCACCATCGTGGGAACGCACGGCGGGGCAGCACGCGTTCGAACTATCAGTCTAGGAGGCGCTTTCCTGGAATCCGACCGGCGGCACGCCGTGGGCGAGTCGTTCCGCGTGGAAGTGCGCGCCGGATTGCGGCGAATTCAATTTACCGCGGTCGTTCGCAATGTCACAACCACCGGAACCGGCGTGGAATTCGTGCACATGAAGCACGAAGACCGCGAAAGGTTGCGACGTTTTGTAGCGCAGGCCTTGGAATAAATTTCCACTTCTGGTTTTCTCCCCGTATTAAATTGTTCGAGAAAATCATTTAGCCTGAATATGTGCATTCCCCGCCGCATAGCCTCACGAGCCGAAACGCGGTAGAGTGGCGTCATACAGCGATCACTATCGGATGCGGGGAGATCGTGAGGGCAGGATGAATTGGGGCGTTATCGTCGCTATCGCAGTCTTGGTCGCTGCCGTAGCAGCCTGGGCAGCGGCGATGTGGGCGCGGCGGCGCACGGACAGAGAGACTTCCGCTCTGCGGCAGGAAATCCAGAGTCTGCTTGCGATGCAGGCGCAGGGTCTCACGGCCCAATTCGGCCAACTGACTCAGGCAGTGACGCAACAACTTGGCCAGGTCTCGCAGCAAGTCCAGAGCGGCATGGCGTCCACGGGGACGCTGGTCTCCGACGCGCAACGCGCCGTGTCGGTGCAATTGCAATCCGCCACGACGATCATGGGCACATTGCAACAGCAGCTTGGAAAAGTAGAGCAATCCGGCCGCGATCTTTCGGACGCCGCGAAGGCCATTGAAAACGTGCTGGGCGGCGCGAAGACACGCGGTCTGCTTGGTGAAGTCGTGCTCGAACGGATGCTCGCGGACACTCTCCCGGCCAGCGCATACGAAATGCAACACCGCTTTTCAAACGGCGAAATCGTGGACGCGGCGGTGCACTTCAACGGCAAATTGGTTCCTATCGACTCAAAATTTCCGCTGGATGCTTTTCGGCGCATGGGGGAAGAGGGAGAGGAAGCCCGCAAAGATTTTACCGCGGCAGTGCGCACTCATGCCGACGCAATCGCCAAGAAATATATCGTGCCCGGGGAAGACACGCTCGATTTCGCGCTGATGTTTGTTCCCTCCGAAGGCGTCTATTACGAGCTCTTGATGTCCACGGATTCAAAAGGTGTGCCGCTGGACGTCTACTGCCGGCAGAAAAATGTAATTCCGGTTTCACCAAACTCGCTTTACGCGCACCTGAGTGTGATCCTGATGGGCTTGAAGGGGCTGCAAATTGAAGAAAATGCCAGGCGCTTGCACTCCAGCCTCTCTGGCCTCAAGACGCAGTGGGACAATTTCGCGGGGGTGTATGAAAAGCTGGGAACCCATCTGCGCAACGCCCAGCAGAGCTACAGCGACGCGGACCGCAAACTGGAACGTGCGCGAGACGCGCTCGATCAGATGGCCCAGGGGGCTTTGCCCGACGCGTCCCCGAAAGCGCTCGAAGCGCCCAAGGAATAGCGCTCAGTTATTCTTCTGAAATTCCTGCCAGGCCGATTCCAGCAGGAACGCAAACTCACCGGAAGGTTTGTCGCCCAGCATTTGTTCAAGCTCCGCGCGGATTTGCGCGATGTCCTGCGGCGCCCGGTCGATTCGGCGGATTACGCGATCGGCGCGCGCCGCCCAGATTCCACTGGCCAGCGCGCGAGCCGCAACAAGTTTCTGGCGTGCCGCTTCAAGATCGGGCAGGCCCGAATCGGTGGGGATAAGCCGCGCCGTCACAGTGTAATCGCCCGAGGCGAGAAACTTCGTTTCGATTTCCGCCGTATTCCGCTCGCCGCCGGAAGTAGTCGCTCGTTCCACGTTTCCGCGCGGAAGCCGGATGATTTCCGGGGACGCATTGCGAACCTCGACGGCCAGACGTTCCCTGGTGCCGCGCACACGGACGGAAAATTTGCCCTCAGCGCCCGCAGGCGGAGCTTCCGACGGACCGCTCAATTCCAGCAGAACCATCGTGACGGGACTGGATCCCGCGTCCTGTCCGGCGACGCTGACACGCAAGTCTATTGTTCCGATCGGAACGTGCAGTCCGGGAAGAACCACGAGTGAAACCGGGGACGACGCCAGCACCAGGCACGCCTGGTCAGCGAGAAAGACACGATTGGCGTCCGCTGCACCGCGAAAACCGGCACCCTCCACCGTAAATATATCGTGAAGCGATATAAAATGCGGGACCGCCAGCACACGCACGGTTGGGGAAAGGCTCTCGGTGGATGTTTGCGGTTCGGGGTCAGCGGATTTCACGATAGGCGCGGATGCGGTGACATTGTGGCCCGGAACCTGGGCCGTCAGTATGCCGGGTTCGCCGGGAACAACAAATAGCGCGCGGCCCGTGGAGTCCGTGGTGACTTTCTGACCGCCCGAAAGTTCCACGGCGACATTGGGCAACATACGCCCGGCAGAATCGAGCACGGCGAGCGTGGCTGGCGCACCCGCAATTGTTGTCTGCGGAAGCACAATTGTACGTGGCGCAGCGGCCTGTACTCTCGGCGCCTCCTGGGCTGCCACGAAGGCCGGAAAAACGGTCACAAGCACAAGCAGAGTGGCGCCTGGGGGATAACGCCTGCCGCAGATGGGTGCGAGCCACATGGGGGGTTGGATTCTATCGCGACGGGCGCCCGGAGGGGAAATGGACGCCTAGCCGGATTTTTATCAGGCTTATGGAAACTTTTTCTCCAAAAATCACTCAGCGCTTATCCGAACGGTTGAATATTTTCGCTTCGAGGAAAAGCTGGTATAGCTCAGGGTCGAGTTCGTGCTGTTTGACGGACATATCCAGTATATCGAGGGCGCGCTCAGCGGGTACGGCCTTCTTATAAGGCCGGTCGGAGGCGGAAAGGGCGTCAAACATGTCACAGATGGTCATGATTTTCGCCTGCACAGGTATTTCCTCGGACTTCAATTTGTAGGGGTAGCCTGTGCCGTTCAATTTTTCATGGTGCGCGCGCGCAATGCGGGGGATCTCCCGGATTTCTTTGGTCCATGGAATCTGCAGGAGGAAATTAAAACTGTGGATAACGTGCGATTCAATCTGGACGCGTTCGTCGGGATCGAGGCTGCCTTTGGGGATCGAGAGGAAGCGCACTTCCTCCGGCGTCAAGACCGGGCGTTCGACGCCGCGCGGGTCGCGATAGGTTTGGCGGGCGATTTCGAACAGACGGTCGAACTGCCCCGAGGGCATGAGGGTCGGCTCGTTAGCCCTCACGACGGCCCGGAAGTCTTCCTCCAGTTCGGCCCGGCGCAGTCGATATTTCTCTTCCAATGCTCCTATGCGGGAAAGCGCCTCGGCCCGCTCAAACTCCAGCAAGGCCTTGAACTTCTCGTGTTCCAACTGGGCCTCGAGATCCTTGTAAAGGTAATCGAAGCGGTAGGCAACGATATCCATCTGCGGCGGATAAAGTTTCTTGGCCTTGACGAGTACTTCTTCGCGCACGCCGACTTTCCCGAAGTCATGCAGCAATGCGGCGTAACGAATTTCCTTCATTTGCTCGGGCGTGAAACGAGTTCCGGCGTAGCCTCCTGTTTCGGTGCGGTCCACGGCTTCCGCAAGGCCCACGGTCATACGGGAAACGCGCTGCGAGTGGCCTGAAGTGGTGGGATCGCGTTGTTCGATCGCGGTGATGGAAGCATGCACGAAGCCTTCGAATAACGCCTCGATGTCCCGATACAGGCGGCCGTTTTCGTAGGCCACGGCAGCCTGCGATGCAAGCGAGAGCGCCAGCCGGACATCGCGCTCGGAAAACGGCCGCACTTCCCGCATCACGGACTCCGCATTGGTCAGCCGCGCAGCGGGATGGGTCTTGCAGTTGATCAGCTGAAGTATTCCGATGACCTCGCCACGGCCATTCTTCATCGGAAGCGTGAGCAGGGAGCGTGTCCGGTAGCCGGTATCCTGGTCATACCTTTTGTTGAAGTGATATGGACGGCCACGCGGAATGCGATAGGCATCGGCAAGATTGATGACTTCCCCACGAATCGCCGAACAACCCGCCAGGGAATCTTCACGCATCGGAAGCACAAATTCCTCGAAGGGAAATTGCAGGCTGTCGTTCTGCGTGAGCATAAACCGAAGGTGGCGCTCCCCCGGACTCGCGTCGAGTACATCGGGGTGGGTCTCCTCGACCAAGTAAAGGGAACCCGCGTCGGCTCTTGTGATTTGGCGGGCCTTCGACAAAATCATGTTCAGCAGGGCGCTGACGTCTCGGGTCTCAGACAGGGCCACGCCGATGCGGTTCAGTTCTTCCAACTCGCGCTCGGTCCGCCGCACTTCCGCGCGCGCGGCGCGTTCGCGCTGGGCAAGCTCGATGTTGTCAAACGCCGCGGCGACAGTGGTGCGGACCAGCGTGGAATCCGCTTTGGAGGGGAGTGTAGCGAAGCATCCGGCGGCGGGCTCGCGATTCGCGCCGTTTCGTGTTATGCCGATCAGGCGAATGCGGGGCTCACGGCTCGCGAGTCGCCTCAAAAGTGGTAGATCGCTGCCAGCCACGTCCGCAAGGCAAACGACGCGGGTTTCGCCGGAGCTAGGTAGCACAGTGGTCCGGCCGCGCGATGGCCGAGGTAGTGCGCGGAGTGCGTACCGCCGTTTTAGCGGACGTGCCAGGGGGGCGGCCAGGGACCGCTCGAAGTACCAGATTTCTCCAAGGTGCGGCATGAACGAGGATGCAGGATCGGCAGCGAGGGTTTTTCTGCGTTCCCGCAAGCATCGAGTATACCGGAATCAGGCATCACCGCCTAGCGGACCCAGGGACGCACTAATCTGACGGGATGTAACCATTTGCCTCAAACGGTATTGCGCGGACAGCATTGGTTTGTTAGCCTGCCCTTTAGTGGGGTAGTCCGCCCTGAGTCGGGACAGGCGCGTCCGTGTGACTGCCTGGAAGATTCGAGGCGCGGAACCCTTGGACAAACCGCATGAGGCCCCTTTGCGTATAGAAGCCGGGGCGCGCACCGACCTGGGACGCGTCCGAAAGAACAATGAAGATTGCTACGAAGTTCAGCCAACTCTGAACTTGTATGTTCTGTCGGATGGCATGGGTGGCGAAGCGCATGGCGAGGTGGCCAGCGCACTCGCGGTTCAGACCATCATGACCCATATCCAACAAGCCGAAAACAGCCACTCGACTCCGACGTTCGGGGAGCCGCAGCCGGATGTATCGGAACGCACGAATCGCCTGGCCAGCGCTATCCACCTTGCCAATCGCAAAGTCTTCGAGATGGCCAGCGCCAATGCCGGGCACAAAGGTATGGGAGCGACGATTGTCGCGGCGTGGATCGAGGGACAGAAGCTCTCGCTCGCGCATGTGGGTGACAGCCGCGCGTATCTACTCAGGGCCGGATCGCTCGACCAACTTACGGCCGACCACTCCCTGGTGGCCGAAAAAGTGCGAATCGGCATCCTGACACCGCAGGAAGCCGACGCCAGCGAGTTGCAGAGCGTGCTGACACGAGCTGTGGGAACGAAAGAGGATGTGGAAGTGGATGCGGACGAACAAATGCTGCTCGTTGGCGATTCTCTGTTGCTCTGCTCGGACGGATTGTCGCGCATGGTGACCGACCCTGAAATCGCGAGCACGCTCCTGACGAGCGCATCAGCGCAGAATGCAGCGGACCGGCTTGTCGATCTGGCCAACGAAAATGGGGGCGTCGACAACATCAGTGTGATTGTTTTGCGAATCCTTCCGAATTCGGAAAGCGTGCTCGATCGTCTGAAAATTTGGAAGCGGAACTCCGGGTAACGTTGGTCCGGCTTCGGCTGGAGGAGAGTAAAAAGAGATGTCGAGACTTGTCCTGCAATTCGAGGGCGCGGTATTGAAAGAAGTTCCGCTCGGGACACGGCCGGTGACGATCGGCCGAGCGCCGGACAACGACATCCCCATTGATAATCTAGCTGTTTCCAATTACCACGCCCGCGTGTACGTCGAAGCCGGATCGCTAGTGGTCGAAGACCTGAACAGCCTCAATGGATCGTTTCTGAATGACATCCGCGTCGAGCGCGCAATGCTCAAAGACGGCGACGCCATCTTGATTGGAAAGCACCATATTTTGGTGGATCAGGTGCATGATGCCGCTCTTCCCGTGGATGGATGGCGCAAAGCACCGGCCCCGCGCGTGAATGAAACGATGGTGCTCGATACGCGGGAGCGGCGCGAGATGTTCGAACAAGCAGTGGCGGCCGGTGAACGATCCCAGCTCTCCCCGGAGCGATTGCTCGTTCCCACGCTGATTGTGCTCCGCGGGCGTACGGACGAAAAAGAATACCGGCTCTCCGGGAAACTGACTGTGATCGGCCGCTCGGATATGGCGACCGTTAGGCTGCGGGGCTGGTTCACACCGAACCTCGCGGCCCAGATCAACAAGCATGATGACGGCTACTACCTGGGCCGCGGGGACATCGTGCCAAAGGTCAATGGAGTCGAAATCGGCGCGCTGACCAAGCTCAATGATGGGGATGTGATCGAAGTGGGCCGCGTGCGGCTGAATTTCCTGTATCGCGAATAAGCCGCAGCCGCGACGCCAGAGAAATATGCAGGATCATGCCCGGAATTCCCACAGACGACAAATCGCGCCGTATTTTCCACGCCTTGAGCGCGTTGCTTCGAGCATGGTGGCGCCGCCGCGTTCCGTTTCTAATCAGCCTGGGCCTCACCGCCTTCGCGCTGTTCATTTACTCCTACACATTTATCGGCGACCGGCCAACCGCTGTATTTTCCTTCATGAATCGCCTGGAGCTCGATGCGCTCGATTTCCGTTTCCGCGTCCGTCCGGACCGTTACAAGCACCCCGACCCTCGCATCAGCATCGTGGACATCGACCAGCGTTCGCAGGAGGTCCTGGGCCGGTGGCCATTTTCGCGGACGCATTTCGCGCACATGTTGGACGCGTTGCGCGAAGACGGCGCGAAAGTCGCGGCCTTCGACATCACCTTCAGCAAGCCCGATGAAACGGCCGCTCCAATTCGTGAACTGAAACGAACCGTAACCGAACGCCAAAAACAGGGCGGCCAGATAGATCCGCGCGTGGTGGCCGACCTCAACCGGCTGGCGAAGGAGTATGACGGCGACGAACAGTTTGCGAGCGCGATTAAGCGCTTCGGGAACGTGGTCCTCGGAAACTTTTTTCTGAATTCCGAAGCGGACTTGAAGGGTGTGGACGCCCAGACGCTCGACCGCTACGCCAACATCCTTGCCGATTTTTCATTCCCGGAAGTGCGCGCGGCGAATCCTCAAACCGGAAAGCGCGATCTGTCTAATCTCATGCAGAGCTTCGGCAACCCGTACGGGCTGCTGTACAAGGGCACACAGGCGAATATCGAAGTCCTGAGCGATGCGCTGCGCAAGGCGCACGGGGCAACGGGCTTTTTCAACGTGGAGCCTGATCCCGACGGCGTCGTGCGCCATTCGCTGCTCGTGCTTCCGTACGGGCGTTCGCAGGACTTCAACGATTGGGACCTCTACGGGTCGCTCGACGTCCAGGCGGTGCGGCTGTTTCGGGGCTTGCCCGATCAGCAGACGGTGCTCGATTTCAGCCAGACCGGTATCACCGCGCTCGAGTTCGGACCGTCCCTGGTCGTCCATCCCGACGCGATCGGGCGAATGATGATCAATTACCAAGGAGATGTGAACACCTATCCGTACGTCTCGATCGCTGACGTTGTAAATCACAAATTTGCGCCGGGAACATTCCGCGGAAAAATTGTACTGGTGGGCGCGTCCGCCACGGGAATCGGCGACCTGCGATCCACGCCGTTCGCGGGGATCAACTATCCCGGAGTCGAAATCCACGCCAACGTAATCGACAACATCTTGAATCGGCATTCCCTGTTTCGAGGCGCGAACCAGGTGGTTGTGGATTTGGTGCTGATTCTTTTGTTCGGTGTGCCGTTGGGAATGTGGCTGGCGCTGACGCAGCCGCGGTCCATGTTGTACGGTCTGCTGCTGCTAGTTCCGTTCAGTTATGGAGTGTGGTACGCGTTCCTGCACGGTTGGTGGCTGAACTTCATCGTCCCCTCCGGAACGCTCGTCGCGAACGTCGGCTTCGTCGCGGTCTATCGCGCGCTGGTCGAGGAAAAAGAGAAGCGCAGAGTGCGCGGCGCGTTCCAGCAATACCTTAGCCCGGAAGTGATCCGCCGCTTGCTGGAAAATCCGGACTTGGTGAAACCGCGGAAAACAGAAATCACGGTGATGTTCACCGACATTCGAGGTTTCACGACCATTTCGGAGAAGCTCGACGCACAAGAACTCGCCCTCCTGCTGAACGAATATTTGACCGACATGACGCAGATCGTTTTCCGCCACAACGGGACGCTCGACAAGTACATCGGCGATGCCGTGATGGCTTTCTGGGGCGCACCTTTTGAAGAGCCCGGACACGCAACGAGAGGTTGCCACGCCGCTCTCGAGATGATCGCACGGCTGAAAGAAATGCAGAAGAAGTGGAAATCCGAGGGAAGGCCAGTGCTCGACATCGGCGTGGGGCTTACCACCGGCATGGCATCGGTGGGCAACATGGGCTCGGCGCTGCGCTATGGCTACACTGCGCTGGGCGATACCGTAAATCTATCTGCCCGCCTTGAAGGACTGAACAAGGAATACGGCTCACACATTCTGCTGAACGAAACGACGTACGCGGAAGTGGAGGACCCGCTGCTGATTTTCCGCGAGCTGGATTTGATTCGCGTAAAAGGCAAACTACAACCGGTCACGCTCTATGAATTGATGGGCTCTCGCGGCACCCAGGAAGGCGACGCGCCGGATTTGGAGGACCATCTCGAACTCTTCGCGGTGGGTCGTGCTTGCTACCAGAAGCGGCGCTGGCAGGACGCGCAGATTGTTTTTGAGCAAATTTTGCAGCGCTGGCCCGACGACGGCCCTGCGCGTATGTACGTAAATCGCTGCCGCGAATATCATGTCGCGGGTCCCGAGCAAGACTGGGACGGCGTCTACGTCATGACGCACAAATAGATCTCGCCGCTTTTCCTTCACTTCCTCTCCTTCCTGCACTTCCTCAATTTCCTCATCCTGGAGGCCACCTGAACGTCCGGCCGCCGAGCAAATGTAGATGTAGGTGAAGGACGGATTGCCCCGCGCCACGCCCATTGTTGAAGACGGTGCGGTAGCCGTCGGTCAGCTTGCGTTCCGTGGCGAGTTTTGCGGCGATCAATTGCATGCGCCCAAGCATTGCCGCGTCCCCGGCTCCGGCATCGGCAAGCGAAACCAAATGCTTCCTCGGACAGATCAGGATATGGGTCGGCGCCTGTGGCTGGATGTCTTCAAACGCGAAGATTTCTTCGTCGTCATAGACCAATTTCGCTGGTATTTCTTTCCGGCTGATTTTGCAGAACAGGCAATCATCCATTGTGATTCCTCGTGGCAGCGAGTCGAGAGTCAAGAGTTTAGAGTCGAAAGCTTTTCATTTCATCTCATTTGTCGCCGGGATCGCTTGTCAGGTCGAGACGCACGACGAATGTTTGAAATCCATCCGCATCCCGCAATTTCCCGGCAAGGTGTTGCGCGGCGTCGGGACTTGGAACACGGCCCACACGCACGCGGTAAAAATGTCCGGTGGGCGCATCAAAATCCTGAATAAAGATGGGTTGGTAGCGCGCCAGCAACCGCTCGCGCAGACGCTCGGCGTTGCTGCGATCGGAAAACGCCCCCACCTGCACCGTGAAGTCTCCAACAGCGGGACTCGGGCCGGAAAGCAGCTCGATGCGCACGGGCGCCGTGCCGGTGCCGATCATGTCGAGTCCGATTGCCGCCGCTCGTGCGAGATCCAGGACTCGATCCCCGACGAAGGGGCCGCGGTCGATGACCCGAACTTCAATTTGGCGGCCGTTGTTCAAGTTGGTGACCCGCAGAATACTTCCGAAAGGCAGTGTGCGGTGGGCCGCCACCAGAGTGTTCATGTCGAAGATTTCACCGTTGGCGGCGCGGCGTCCGTGAAACGGCACACCGTACCAGGATGCAATTCCCAGCTCGACATAAAAACTGGGCGCAATAGGCGCGGCGCTCGTTGGCGGCTGTGTGGCAGGGGGTGGAGGTAGCGGCTGCGTCGGGGCTGGCTCTGGGGTCGGTTGGGGAGCCGGCTCCGGAATCATCACAGGAGGAGCGGAGCTCATAACGGGGCGACGGCCTGCACAACCTGCGGTAAGAATTGTCGCAACCAAAAAAACCGCGAGCCGTACGGAACGAGCATCTGCTCCGGAAGTACCGGCTGCACGATCACTCACCTCGCGCACCGTACGACACAGGCCAAACCTTGTAGCTCCTCGAAGCCCAACCGGTACTCGATTCTTTCGAGCGGCGTCAAATTCAATCCCCTTCCAACATCCGAACGGTGCGAATTTAGCGTCTACGCTAAATTCCGGCTATTATAGGCATGCGAAAATTTTCGAGCAAGGAGACGACTTGCCGCTTTCCATTCGATGGCGATACAAACTGGACCGCTGGCGCGGCCAGCTCGCGGGAATGTTCCGGTCCGATCCCAAACAAATGCGTCCGCAGCTCTGCCCGGCGTGCGGCACGCTGGTGGGCGCGACGGCCACGAAGTGCCACCAATGCGGCGCGAGCATGAGGTTTTCCTTCGCCGCGGCGAGCAAGTCCCTCGGACGCTGGATGCCGCAAACTTCCCCGGTAACCTACGCCGTGCTTACGATCTGCTGCGTCATGTTTGGACTGTCGATGGTCATCACGGCGCGAACGCATGGTTTAGCTTCGCCCAGCGGTGGTCCTCTTGGCATGTTGACGAATCTGGGCGGGATTGCACCAGATGTAAATGGCCGCTTAGGCGCATCCCTGCGCTGGGGCGGTTATGTTGATCAACCTGGTGATTTTGCACAACCGTGGCGTCTAATTACCGCAATTTTCCTACACGGCAGCATCTTGCACATCGTGTTCAATATGTGGGTCCTGATGGATATTGGACCCATGGTCGAGGAACTATACGGTTCGGCACGCTACCTGTTTCTCTACGTTGCAAGCGGCGCCGCCGGATACCTTCTGAGCTCCGCCGTGGGAAATCTAAGTGTGGGCGCGTCAGGTTCGTTGCTAGGGCTAGTCGGCGTCTTACTTGCGGCGACTACGGGCCGGAAGAGTCTGGCGGCACAATCGCTGCGAAGCGCGTTGATTCGCTGGCTCGTCTACATCGCCGTGCTGGGCCTGATCATGAGGAGCACCGACAATTTTGCCCATCTCGGCGGACTCGCATCGGGGTACCTGCTCGGCCGAGTCATGCCAGATCGCCAGCCAGCAGATATGGTCGAACGGAAACGCGCCAATCTGCTCGGCTGGGTCGCGGGTGCAGCCGTATTCGTCAGTTTTGGCTTGATGGTTTTGAATTATCTGCAAACCGCGCCTAATTCCAGTTTGCAGGGGCCGGCTGCATACGGCTTGCAGTTCGTTACACAGTTCGGCTCGATCCTTTTCCACTTCCTTGTTGTTCGCTGAGGCGGCGGGAAACAACGATGCTGTAATGAAAGCCTGAGAACACCGTGAAGCCGGCGACGAGGTATGCGAGGATCATTCTGACGAATTGCAGCCAGGGCCACTCCGTCACGGCAAGCAGCACTACGGCAAACACCAGCAGGATTTGCAGCGCCGTCGTGAGTTTGCCGTAGATGCTTGGCGGGAACGGCCGGTATCCTGCGACAACAAGAATCACCGCGGCCGAAGTAAGAAGCAGGATGTCGCGGCTCAATACTAGAGTCGCCAGCCACCACCTGATGTTCCCGTTGAAGGCCAGCACAACAAATGAAGAAGAGAGCAAAAGCTTATCCGCGATGGGATCGAGATAGGCGCCGAGCGCGGTCTTTTGGTTGAGCGAGCGCGCCAACAGGCCATCGAGGCCGTCCGTGAGACCGGCGATGATCAGCACCGCAAGCGCTATATCGTATCGGTGATAGTGAATCGAGATAATGAAAAACGGCAGGAACCCGAGCCGCAGGAAGGTGAGCTGATTCGGAACCGTGAAAACGCGGGACGTCATTTGTTGGATTCTACTGTAGCTCAGACGAACAGCGCGAGATAATCACGCAACGATCGTCCTACCCTTTGCTCAAATCGTTCGGCCATCGATGGGATCGAGCCGTGCGGCTCATCCAGGGCGATTCGTTCAACCCGCTGCATGGGGAAAAAGAGCGTTGGCAGGCCGATGCGCTCTCCCTCTGGATCCCTCACTTGCCGGATGAAATCATCGAAGGAATTCAAATCGATGGCGCGCACGGTCACTCCGGCTGGATTTATCGATTCGAGCGCGCCCCATAGTCTCTCCTTGGGCGTATGCAGGCTCAGGATAATGATCGAGTTCGGCTCCAACGATCGGCCTCCATCCTTAGAGCACTACAAAGAAATCGTTTTTAGATTCTCGGCGATACGCAATTTCGGTTCTGTAACTTTCTGCACCGCATCCGGGGTCACGCCGGGCGCCACTTCGCGCAGCACCAATCCATCCGGCGTGACATCGATCACCGCAAGTTCCGTGACGATCATGTCCACCACTTCGAGACCCGTGAGCGGCAGCGTACACTGGCACAGGATTTTCGGCTGCCCGTCCTTCGTGGCGTGTTCCATGGCCACAATGACACGCGGAGAGCTGGCTACCAGGTCCATCGCGCCGCCCATGCCCTTCAGCATCTTGCCCGGAATTGCCCAATTGGCGAGGTTGCCCTTCTCATCCACCTGTAGCGCGCCCAGGACCGTCATGTTCACATGGCCGCCGCGGATCATGCCGAACGAATCGGAGCTCGAAAAATAGCTTGTTCCGGGGATCTCGGTTACAGTTTCCTTGCCCGCGTTGATCAAGTCCGCGTCTTCCTCGCCTTCGAATGGAAAAGGGCCGACGCCAAGCATCCCGTTTTCCGAGTGCATCACGACCTCCATCCCCGTCGGAATATAATTGGCGACGAGAGTCGGCGTGCCGATGCCAAGATTCACGTAGTAGCCGTCGCGCAGTTCCTGCGCCACGCGCCGCGCGATGAACTCCCGCTTCCCTTCTTCCGACTGTGCCATCTTCGTCCCCTTTTTCCCGGAGCGATCCAGCAGCGCAGTCCCGCCAGGGCGGTACTGTGTGGTTTGCGCTTCGGCCTATCGACAGAACACAGGCTGAAGCCTGTGCTACTCCAAGCCGCGTCACGCGCGCCTTCGCACCGTTCTCTTTTCGATCGGTTTTTTGTAGCCCGTTCCCTGAAAAATGGCGTCCACGAAAATTCCAGGTGTGTGCACGCCGTCGGGAGGCAGGCTCCCCAGTTCAACCAGCTCCTCCACTTCCGCGATCACATAATCCGCCGCTGTCGCCATCATGGGATTGAAATTCCTCGCGGTCTTGCGATAGACCAGGTTGCCCCAGCGGTCGCCCTTCCACGCCTTGATGAATGCGAAGTCCCCCCGCAGACTGCGCTCCAGAATATATTTGCGCCCGTTGAACTCCCGGGTTTCTTTCCCTTCAGCGATCATCGTGCCCACACCGGTGGGCGTGTAGAACGCCGGAATTCCCGCGCCGGCCGCGCGCATCCGCTCGGCGAGTGTGCCTTGCGGGTTGAGCTCGACCTGGAGTTCGCCCTTTAGAAACTGCTGTTCAAACAGCTTGTTCTCTCCAACGTAACTGGCGATCATCTTCTTGATCTGGTGCGATTCCAGAAGCATCCCCAGTCCGGCGTCCACCGTGCCCGCATTATTCGACGCGCACGTAAGATTCTTCGTGCCCTTGCGGCGCACGGCGGCGATGAGGTTTTCCGGAATGCCGCTTGTCCCAAACCCGCCGACCAGAATTGTGGCGCCATCGAACAGTTTCGCAATCGCCACGTCGGCGTTAGCTACGCGCTTATCCATTGATTCGGGCTCCCCGTGGCATGAAATACTGCAAATAATCGCGCCGCATGTTTATTGCAAGTCGCGAAGAATCTTGTACAGCTCGCCGGCAGCGGCAAATTCTTCTTCGAGCGCGCGTGTTCGCAAATCCCCGCGAAGCTGCTCGAGCGACTGGATCAATTGGCCCAGCGCACCATCCAAATTGTCGCTGTTCGTGAGAATAATATCACGCCAAACGGAGTACGGACTTCCCGCCAAGCGGAGCGCGTCGCGCAAGCCGCGGCCCGCGAGCGTCACGGGCAACCCAGTCTCATCGGTTTGGTCGCGCACCACGCCTGCGAGCGCAACGGCCAGAAGCTGCGGGAGATGCGACACAATCGCCGCGGCGCGGTCGTGCGCCTCGGCGTCCAACCAAACGGGCTCCGCGCCCAACGTCGCGAGCAGCGCTACAAATTCCGTGACCCGTGGATCGCGCGGCTTTCCCGCGGTTTCTCCTCCGGACTTTCGGATCAGCGCGTATTTTGAGCCCCGAAACAACTCCGCGTCGGCCGCCGCGATCCCGGAGATTTCTTTCCCCGCCATGGGATGCCCGCCCAGAAAATACGCGCCATTCGCGGAGAAACATTCTGCCGCCGCTACGCAAACGGATCGCTTCGTGCTCGAAGCATCCGTAACCAGGGCATGGGATGCTGCATGTCTCGCTACTTCAGGCAGCAATTCGATGGTGTGCCCCACTGGAAGCGCCAGGTAGATCAAGTCCGCGCCGAAAATCGCGAGCGAAAGCTCCCCGACGCCTTCGTGGATGGCGCCCCGATCGAGCGCGTGGCGTAGGACGTGCGCCTTGTCCCATCCGCTTACAAGAGTATCCGGCGCGTATTTTCGGAGCGCCAGCGCAAACGAGCCGCCGATCAATCCGGTGCCAAGAATTGCAACCCGTCGGAAGGAGGCGGACATGGTTCAGGCGATGGTCCGGCCGACCGCGGGAGCGATGATGCGCAGTTCAGCCATGAGTTTTTCGAACTGCTCGAAGAAGAGCGACTGCGCGCCGTCGGAAAGCGCGTGTTCCGGATCGTTGTGCACTTCGAGCAGCAGCCCATCGGCGCCAGCCGCAACGGAAGCCCGAGCCATCGGCGGAACCTTGTCGCGAATTCCAGTTCCGTGCGACGGGTCGGCCACGATGGGAAGGTGCGAAAGCTTCTTGATGACCGGAATCGCGGCGATATCGAGTGTATTGCGCGTTGCCGTCTCGAAGGTGCGTATGCCGCGCTCGCAGAGGATCACGTTGTGGTTGCCCCCGGCCATGATGTACTCGGCGCTCAAGAGCAGTTCTTCGATCGTCGCGGACATTCCGCGTTTGAGTAGTACGGGCTTTGACACAGTACCGAGAGCGCGAAGTAGAAAATAATTCTGCATGTTGCGTGCGCCGACCTGAAAAATATCAATGTAAGCCAACATCATTTGTATCTGCGACGCGTCCATCACCTCGCTGCAAACAAGCAGGCCGTTCTTGTCCGCCGCCGTGCGCATCATCTTGAGCGCTTTTTCGCCGTGCCCCTGGAAGCTGTAGGGTGAACTGCGCGGCTTGAATGCGCCACCGCGTAGAATCTTCGCGCCGGCTTTCGCAACGCGATCGGCGATCAAGCCGATCTGTTCGGGCGTCTCGACCGAGCACGGGCCCGCGACAACGGCGACTTCTTGGCCTCCAATTCGAACACCGCCCGGCAGCTCGACCACGGTTCCCTGCTTGCGAAACGCGCGGCTGGCCAGTTTGTAAGGCTGCGTAATGCGCACAACCTCGCGCACTCCATCGATGACCTCAATGTCCCGCGGATCAAAGTCTGCGGGAACTCCCACCGCGCCCAGGACCGTTTGTGATGCGCCAGTCGAGCGATGGATGTCGAATCCCATGGACACCAGGCGGTCGATCACGTGCTGGATCTGTTCTTCCTTCGCGCCTTCCTGCATTATGACGACCATCTGAAGTCCTCTTCCCTTTCTAACGCAGCTTTCTCAGGGCAATTTCATTTGTCGTTTTCACGTAGGGGCAGGGCATGCCGTGCCCCTACTGGCAACCATCGCTCTTCGCAGCGCTTCATCCCCGGGCCGGGAAATCACAGTTTGGCTATGACGAGCACGCTTTAACTTTTCTTGTCGCCGTCCTTCATCACTGTGCGCTCGACCGACCGCGCTTCATCCAGGATGCGTTCGAACAGGCGCCGGATCGCGGCATCGGGAAGCGGCCCGGGATTGGCGCGCACAGCCGCATCCAGAACTTTTTCCTCGCGCTCGGGCTGATACAGCGCCTCCCCGGTTGATTGCTTGATGCGGCCGATCTCGACCACGCAGTGCGAGCGCTCGTTCAACAGCTCCACGAGCCGCCGGTCGATCTCATCGATTTTGCGTCGCCAATCTTCGATGCTCATGCGCGCGGCTCCCGCCGGCTCATCCCGGCCACTGCGGCACCCTTCAACAAATTGACGCGCGCCGCCAGCGCTTCGGCGGCCGCTTCGACATTTCCCGCGCGCTCGATTTCCTCGACCAGCGCCGAGCCCACTACTGCGGCATCGGCCAATCCTCCAAGCAACGATACGTGCCCCGGCTGCGAAATGCCGAATCCGATGGCGATGGGCAGTTCGGTGACGCGGCGCACGCGCCGAGCCAGCGCCGGCAGTTCCTCCGCCAACTGATCTTTCGCGCCCGTCACGCCGGTGCGCGAGATCAAGTACAGGAACCCGCTTGACGATTTTGCGATGAGCGCCAGGCGCTCGTCCGTGGACGTCGGAGCCGCCAGGAAAATCGTATCGAGACCGCGCGAATGCATCGTAACACGATATTCCTCGCCCTCCTCCGGCGTAAGGTCCGTGATCAGCACCCCGTCCGCGCCCGCCGCTTTTGCCGCGTCGCCGAATTTCTCAAGCCCCATCTGCAGAACGGGATTGAAATAGCTGAAGAGCACGAGCGGGACTTCGGTTTTTGCGCGCAGCGACTTCACGAGCGAAAGCACGCCCGCGAGAGTCGTCCCGCCGCGCAAGGCGCGCTCGCTGGCGCGTTGGATCACGGGGCCGTCGGCCACCGGGTCGCTAAAGGGCACGCCCAGCTCGATCACATCGGCGCCCGCTTTCGCCAGAGCAAGCACGAACTGCTCGGTCGCAGTGAGCGACGGATCACCTGCCGTGAGATACGCGACCAGGCCCATTTCACCGCTGCGGCGCAGATCGGCAAACCGGCGCGAGATGCGGGATGGATTCGTCACGGTTGTCGCAACGGGAGCCACGGCGTCCTACAAGTACCTGGCCAGGATTTCCATGTCTTTGTCGCCCCGGCCGGAGAGATTCAGAATGACCACGGAATCGCGCGGCATCTTCGGCGCGCGCGCAATCAATTCGGCCAGTGCGTGGGCCGATTCAAGCGCCGGGATGATGCCCTCCATCCGCGCGAGAGTGCGCGCGGCGGCGACGGCAGCGTCATCGCTCACGGCCGTGTATTCGGCGCGATGCCGGTCGGCCAGCCAGGCATGCTCGGGACCAATCGCGGGATAGTCGAGCCCTGCGGAAACCGAATGCGTAGTCGCAATCTGCCCGTCGGGCGTTTGCAGAACGTACGAATACGTTCCTTGCAGCACGCCGGGGCGCGCGCCGGAGTATCCCGCCGCCGTGGCCATGCGAACCGCATGCTCTCCAAGAGCGGTCCCGCGGCCACCGGCCTCGACGCCGAGCAATTTCACCCCGGAATCGCTCAGGAATGCATGGAACAGACCAATCGCATTCGAGCCGCCGCCTACGCAGGCGACGAGCAAGTCCGGCAGACGGCCCTCGATCTCCAGAATTTGCGCGCGAGCTTCCACGCCAATCACCCGATGAAAATCACGCACCATGCCGGGATACGGGTGCGCTCCCAAGACCGACCCGAGCAGATAATGCGTCGTGCGAACGTTCGTGACCCAGTCGCGCATCGCCTCGTTGATCGCGTCCTTCAGCGTGCAAGTGCCGGAATTCACGCCGACGACTTCCGCGCCGAGCAGGCGCATGCGGAAAACGTTCAGCCGCTGGCGCTCCATGTCCTCTGTACCCATGTAAACGACGCATTCCAGGCCGAGCCGCGCGGCTACTGTCGCTGTCGCAACCCCGTGCTGCCCCGCGCCGGTTTCCGCGATCACGCGGCGTTTTCCCATCCGAACGGCCAGCAGCCCCTGTCCGAGGGAGTTGTTGATCTTGTGCGCGCCGGTGTGCAACAGGTCTTCGCGCTTGATGTAGATGCGTGGGCCGCCTAGATGCTCGGTCAGGCGCGATGCAAATTGCAGCGGCGTGGGGCGCCCGGCAAAATTCTTCAGCAAGGAATCCAGCTCGCTTTGGAACTTCGGGTCCTTACGCGCCAACTCGTAGGCGTGCTCGAGCTCCTCGAGCGGGGCTACGAGCGTCTCTGGGACGTAACGTCCTCCATAAGGGCCGAAGCGTCCCTTCGCGTCAGGCCAGGTTTGTACGGCGGTGGTCACTTGTTTCCCTTCCACAATTTCCGGCGAATTCTTGTAGCCCGCCTCTTTAGAGGCGGGGAATTTCTTCACGGTGGGCAAAAAACCCTCACCTCTAAAGAGGTGAGCTACAACAATATCTACCGTCGTGCAGCCTCGACGGCCTTGAACAGGGCGCGCAAACGCGCATGATCTTTGCGGCCGGGACGCCCTTCGACGCCGCTGGCGACATCCACGGCATAAGGCTCGGCCACCCGGATGGCGTCAGCGATATTCCCCGGCGTCAGACCGCCTGCCAGAATGATCCGCCCATAGCGTCGCGCCGCCCGCGCCAACTTCCAATCGAGCGTGCGGCCCGTGCCGCCGTGCAACCCACGCGCAAATCCATCGAGCAAGATTCCGTCAGCGCGGCGATACCGCGAAAGACTCGCGGGCCGAAACCCTCGCTTCACCTGCACAGCTTTGATCACGCGATGCGTCCGCGCAAGCGTTGCCACTTCCTCAGGCGATTCCGCACCGTGAAGCTGCACGGTATGCAACCGCAACGCTCGCGCCAGCGCATCAACCACCAGCGGCGGCCAATTCACGAACACGCCCACCGCTTCAACAAACGGCGGCAGACGCCGAATGATGTTCCACGCGTCCGCGGGACTTATGGCACGCGGGCTAGGCGGATAAAAATTGAATCCGAGCGCGGATGCTCCCAGGTCAACCGATAACCGCGCGTCGTCCCAGGCGGTAATCCCGCAAATTTTAACACGAGTCGCGCGTCGCACCTCGTGCATCATTGCATCGGCTCCGAAAGTGCGCATTTCTCACGAGAATTCTGCGGAAGTCCAGTATCACAGGCTTCAGCCTGTGTGGTTTTGATTTGGGTAGGCGCAGAGAAAAGCACACAGACTGAAGTCTGTGCTACGAGAGGCGCCGTCGAGCTACGTCTCAATTCTACGCAGTGAGTTGCCTTTCCAGAGCCTACTCCTTGGGGTGAGAGCGAGAAATGCGGGTTAGCAGTCTCCCGCCTGGACCGTAAGCCGCTGCGTAGGGTGGATGGCATGGGAGTTTCTAACCGAGCAAAACTTGTAGCGCCGCAGCCGGGTCGGGCTGGGCCATCAGATGCTCGCCAATCAGGAACGCGTCAAATCCCGCCTCACGAAGGCGAGTCAGGTCTCCATGCGTGCGCAGCCCGGATTCGCAGACGGCAATACACTCCTCGGGAATGGCCTCGATCAATTCATACGAGGTCCCGACGCGTACTTCGAGGGTGCGAAGGTTGCGGTTGTTCACGCCCAAGATACGCGCGCCCACAGCCAACGCCCGCGACAGCTCCTCGCGAGTGTGGACTTCGACGAGCGGCTCCATTCCAAGCTCGCGACCTAGCGCGAGCAACTCGCGAAGACGCGCAACATCGAGCGCCGCTACGATCAGCAGGAAGGAATCCGCGTTCGTCGCTCGCGCCTCCCATACCTGCCACGGGTCGACGATGAAATCCTTCCGCAGCACGGGCAAACCAATGGCCGCTCGCGCGTCCCGCATATGCTTCAAATCGCCTTGAAAGAATTCCTCTTCGGTAAGCACGGAAATCGCAGCGGCACCGGCAATCTCGAGACTCTTTGCCAGCGCGACCGGGTCGAAATCAGCGCGGATCAATCCCTGGGAAGGCGACGCCTTCTTCAGTTCGGCAATCACATTAAGCGAATCTCGCCCCAATGCCGCGCCAAAATCTCGAACGGGCAGGGCTTGCTTCACGCCGAACCGCAGCACCGTCTCGGGAACGCTTTTCTTCCGGTGAGCAATCGCAGCGCGGCGCGCCTCGAGAATTCGGTCAAGTACAGTCCCGGATTTGATTTCTGCCGCCATAGGCGTGCGTCTAGCCTCAACAGGGGCGAATTCGGAAACTTTGATGCTATCTTTCACCACTGCGAGAGTCAATGAGGTATGAATCGTGCTCTCATCACGCAACCTCGGCGGGCTTGCCACTTCGACCGAATTTTCTCTTGTAATAGCCCGTCCAAATGAAGATCCCCGGCACCCCGATAGCGCTCGGCCACAACCAGCGTACCGCAATCGGTAGGAAGTGAAAGTTGACTACCGAAAATGCCGAAACCGCTGCGATGTACGATCCGATCATCCCACCGAGGTGCGCGTACCACCAGAAATTCTTATCCGCCGGCGGATGAAGGAACTGCCAGATATCACTCGACGCGAACCCCACGCCGATCACACCGAATACGATCGCCACCGTGCTTAACCGCACCCAAACCGGACTAGGCCGCACAACGCCCAGCACGATCAGCGCCGCGCTGCCGAGCAATGCCAGCACCGCCGCCACCCAGTCAATGGCCTTGGGGCCTTCTCCGTCCAGCGGACGTTTGCGGGACAGCACACGATATCCGCGAAACGCAAAATAGAAGCTGAAGACCGCGATGAACGCCAAAAACAGGATCGGAAGCCACAGCGCCAGCATGATTGCCGTGATCGCCACTACCGCCATTGCCCAGAAGTAGACCTGGCCCCAGCGCCGGTGCGTATTGCCGCCTTTCGCTGTCAACAGGGGTATGGGAGCAATGAAGAAGGCCATGAAGCCCGCTAGAATGTGCGTCCATCGGATCGCTTGAATCGCCACCGGTAATGCCATACTCATCTCTGCTTCACTTGGTCCAGGCCGCACGAACCGGCTGGCCAATCAGGAATCCCGGGTCGACGCCCTTCCTCGGGACGAACTTCTGCGGACGGCCGCCCCACACCTCTGCTGTATAAAGGTTGCCGTCCTGGTCCACACTAAATTGGTGCGTTCCCCAGAGTCCGCCTGCCCCGGGGGTCATCGTGCCCCACGTATACAGCAGCTTCCCGGTTAGATCGAACTTGTAGAACTTGAAGTTGCCGTGACCATCAGACGCCCAGAGGTGCTGGTCCGCGGTCATGTAGATGTGATACGTCGCGGTGGGTCCGTCGCCGAGATACCACTGATTGAGAAACTTGCCGTTCTCATCGAAGATCTGAATGCGCCGGTTGCCGCGGTCGTTGATGTAGAGCCGCCGCTGGTTGTCGATGGCGATGCCGTGTACTGTATTGAAGTAGTTTGGCCGCATCTCCTTGCCATTTTCGCCCCTCTCGCCCCAGGCCATCAGGAATTTGCCGGTCTTATCGAATTTCACTACGCGCGTTTCCTCGTACCCGTCGGTGACAAAGAACGTGCCGTCCGGCAGCCACGCAATGTCAGTTTGGCGGCCAAAGGTCTCGCTTGGCGGACCGGTCTTTTGGATAAAGGACGGACGCCCGGTATTGCCGGTCATTTTGGCATTTCTCTCGGTTGTCGTGTTCAACGTGCCGATCGTCTGGAGCAATTTCTTGCCGTCGTTGCTAAACACACGGATGACCATATGGCCGTCGTCGATGGCCCACACGCGCTTTTCTGGATCGTAAGGGCTGATCAGAATCTTGTGAACGCGACCCTGGGATAAAACATTCGGGTTGTCCGGCTTGAACAGCGAATCCCACTGGGTCCACGCCTCTTTCACATTCCCCTCGCTGTCGTAAACCGTAATGATGTGTTTCCACCGGTAGTCTTTCTCGTCGACGCCCATGTAGTCGTTGGAGGCTTCGCCTGGGCTGGCGTAGGGACCTACCGAAGCGTTCCGCGCGTACATCCCGACCCCGGGGACCTGCAAGTGTACCGGCATGCCGAACTCATTCTCCAGTTCCGCGAATTTGGGCTTGATCTTCGTTACGTCGGGTAGTTCGCCTCGCATCACCACGAAGATGCGTTCCGGATTCTGGGCGAACACGCCCTGCACCGCGCCCCACGTCCAGCCCTTCTCCTCCGGAAACAATGTGGCCAAAGGCCTGGGCCAGTTCGGGTCAACTCGGTACGGCCCATCCACCAGTTCGTCACTCGGGTTTGCTGGATCAACCGACTGACCCGCCCCCGCCTGTTTTTGAGCCGCGCTTACCTTTTCGTTGCCCCAGAAACTTGTCAATGTCATGACGCCGATAACGGCGCAGACCATCGCTCCGACCACAATCGCTCGACCAGCCATCTTCATTTGGGTTCCTCCTCTGTTTTGCCTCTCGGGCTGCTTATCCTGGTTTCGCGATATCAGCCCAAACGGGCACGATGCTTTTTGCTATCGAAATGACAGGTATACATCGGAATTTCCATTTGACTTCCCGCCCTGCCGATAACATACACCCAACTAGGGTATGCTCAAGCCAGGTTTTTGAATGCGGAACCTTCTCGAACCGAAATGTGTTCGGCACTACTGCTCCCCTATACTGCTGATGAGGTGATCGCTATAATCTTTCGTAGCGCCCCCTCAAATGGGCGCCGCGCGAAGCCGCTTCAATCTGAGGTGGGCCGCGGCGATCTTTAAAGTCTGCTGCAGGAGCGATTGCTGAGTGATGGTAGCCAAATCCCGATAGGTCGCGGGAGGTAGTGAGTCAGTCGCGAATAGTGCGTTAGCATAAACTCATGCGTGTGCTGAAGCAGTTAGCAGTACTCGTGTTTTGGTTCTTTCTGTGGACTGCGATTCCTGCCGCATCGCTCTATCCATTCGCGCTCTGGGTGGCGAAGCACACGCGGATTTCAGAGTATGCACTCGCTCAGGGCTACATAGCCGCTATAGGTCTGCTGTTCTTGCCGACGGGATTTCTCATTGACTTCATTTATCGACATTTCGTCCGCGACCGGCACGCCAGCAAATCGCAGGATGTGACCGACGACCCAAACTGACCCACTGCCTCGTGGGAGTCGAGCTTGACACGAGAGTGCCGCTGGCATACGTTTCCCTGCAAATACTGAGATGAATTCAGAAATTCCGTGTTGGCGCGAAAGGAAAAAAACATGGCGTCATCAGGCAGGCTAAGAGATCGTCGGGCATTCCTGAGTTTCCTGGCGGCCAGCCCCATCCTGGCATATGCGGGGTTCACGTCCCGCTGGGTGGACGATCTGATGGCCGAGCCTCTTCCGGCTCAGGGCACCGCGGCAGTCACCGCGCAAAACGACGCCGTCATCAAGTCCGTGAAAGAAGCGCTCAACGTCTTCGACTTCGATGCCGCCGCGCGAACGAAGCTTTCCACCGCCCACTATACTTTCATTACCGACGGCTCATTCAACAACGAAACGCTCCGCGCCAATCGCGAAGGCTTCACGAAATATGAAATCCGCATGCGCCGCCTCACCGGCATCACCAAAGTCGATCAGTCGGTGAAGCTCTTCGGCGTCAACTGGGAATCGCCGATCTTTCTGTCTCCCGTTGGCAGGATGAACGCGTACTATCCGCAGGGAGCAGTGGTCGTGGCTCGGGCAGCCAACTCAACGCGCACGCTGCAAATCCTGGCGGGGTCGGCCGCAATACTGGCCGATCCAAGGGTAATGGGAGACGTGATCGCAGCACGCGGAGAGCCGCTCTGGTTTGCGGGGTTGGGGGACACACTCGATGCGGCCCTCATCAAGCGTGTCGAGGCGACGGGATGCCCCACTCTCGTGTGGACCATTGATGACGGCGGGGCCAACACGATAGGCGCGAAATCGGTGCAACGTGCCGGCGTACGGGACCTTAACCGCGGGGCCGACGAGCGCTGCTCCGGCTGCCACGACAATCTTCCAAAGGTCACCAGGGTCCAGGCGAGCGATCCCATCGAGGGCATCGGCGCCGTGGGCGCTCTCAACGGTGAGAATAGCCTGAAGCTGAGCTGGGACGATGTGAAGCGCGTCAGGGATGCGACTCGCATGAAACTGGTCCTCAAAGGCATCGTGACGCGCGAGGACGCCGCGCTCTCCGCCCAGCACGGCATCGATGCCATCATCGTTTCCAATCATGGCGGCCATGAAGATGCCAGCGGCCGGGGCACGATCGAGTGCCTGCCGGAGGTCGTGGAAGGCGCTGGGGGAAAAATACCCATCCTCATCGACAGCGGTTTTCGAGGGGGCGCGGATGTATTCAAGGCGCTGGCGCTCGGCGCCACCGCGGTTGGGATAGGGCGTCCGCACATCTGGGGGCTTTCGTCTTTCGGACAGGAAGGCGTCGAAACCGTGATCGAGATTCTGCGGCGCGAGCTGCAGGTCGTCATGGCCCAGACCGGCGCGGCTTCGATCGCCAAAATCCGCCGCGACTCGCTCGTCACGCGGAGCTGATTGCTGCTGAAAAGCACGGGAGTACCAAATCATGGGAACGAATGAGGAAACAAAGAAGAACCTCTCGAGAAGAGATTTCGTCAGGACCACAACCGCAGGCATCGGCGCGACCGCTCTGGCCGGGATTGGCGCGGAGGCAGCCGAAGCGGCCAATGTTGCCCGGCACTGGGACAAAGTCGCGGACGTCGTCATCGTCGGAGCCGGGGCTACTGGACTGCCAGCCTCGATCGAGGCCGCCGAGCACGGAGCTTCCGTGATCGTAATCGACCAGAACTATGACATCGGCGGACACGCCATCGAAAGCGGTGGGAATATCGCCCTGGGTGGCGGCACCAGTTTACAGAAAAAATACGGCATCGAGGATTCGCCGGACCTCATGTTTGAGGACCTGGCGACCTGGCACGACTATAGGTTCAGCGACAGGGAAATTGTCCGCGCGTTCTGCGACTGGAGCGCCCCGACCTTTGAATGGCTGCTAAAACATGGAGTCGTGTTCCCGGATAAATCTCCAGGGCAAGCGGACGGTGGCCCGGAGAAAGTCAAACGAGCTCAAACTGTGACCTGGACAGGGGAAGTCAGCGCGTTCGCTCCGAATGGCGGAAATGGGACAGCTCTCATGCGCCCGCTCGAGGCCAGCGCCAGGAAGCTGGGCGTCCAAATCCTGCTGCAGCACAGCATGACCGGCCTTATCCGCGATGGTAATTTCTCCGGAAAGGTTCTCGGAATCACGGCCACCAACCAAGGCAAGACCCTGAACATTCAGGCAAAAAAGGGCGTGATCCTCGGTACGGGCGGCCATACCAGCAATGTAAACTTCCGCAGAATTTTCGATCCCCGGCTCACCGAGGAGTACCAGGTGGTGGGCGAGCCCTACTCCCGCCAAACCGGCGACGGAGAGATCGCCGCCATGCAAGTGGGGGCGTCGCTTTGGGGCGTGGCAAACCAAACGGTGGAGACCAAGGCGCGGTCGCACATTTTTGAGAAACCCTACGTCATTGGGAACCAGTACGGCTACCCGCAGGGCGGAGGGCGCCGCAATGAGAACTTGAAAAATAGCCCGGTAGCCGGCCTCGCCCGCGCCATCGGCTTGCAAGTGGGGGATTTCCAGAACCTCATCCAGGTGAACCAGTTGGGACAAAGGTTTGTGAATGAGGCGGCAACAGGATTCGACTGGTGGAATCCTTGTTTGGAGTGGAAGAAAGGAAAGGGCGAAGGTGGCGGACCCATCTGGGCGATATTCGATGCGGAGGGAGCGAGACGCGAGGGTTGGACCTGCGCGCCGCCATTCGTTGATCCCGACGGCTGGTTCTTCAGCGGAAATACACTGGCGGAATTGGCGGGCAGGATTGGAGGCAAGTATCAGAAGCAACCCATCCGCGTCGCCACCCTGCAGGAAACGGTGGCCCGGTACAACTCCTTCGTTGACGAGGGCAAGGATGCGGATTTTGGCAAGCCTTCGCCGAAATACAAGATCCAGACACCTCCGTTTTACGCGGCGTGGTCCACGCCCTGCGTTCACGATTGTATTTCCGGACTGCGAATCAACGGCAAGGCGCAGGTGATCGACTTATGGGGCGCGGTTATTCCGGGTCTCTATTGCGGGGGCGAGACGGCGGGCGGATTCAACCAGCATGGGTTGGCCAAGTCCATAACCTTTGGCCGCATCGCAGGCCGCGAAGCTGCCCAAGCTACCGCCAATTCGTGAAATCTCCCCCAGTGGGCTTGCACGAGCGGGAGATACGAGGAGACGATCGCGATCTCCAGGGCTTACCTGGACTTGGCCCCCAGCTGGAGTACAGGCTCAATATTCTCGAGCACAATCGTTTTCTTCTCACCTGCTAGGCGGATTTCCGTGAGCGAGCGCGATCCGTCAGAATTCACGCGCAGCAAGGCCGCGTCGCCTGAGTACTTGACTCCATTCTTTACCCAAGTCCCCTGCGCCGTGGCAAAAAATCTCCCGTCCTTCCACAGCGTGACGCGCACACCCGAGTTATTGGACTCCCAGCTCAAATCATAGAGACCCGCGGGAACTTCCACTCCGTTCATTGTGACCGTAGTCCGCAAGAAAAACGGGCGGGACTTATTTGCGCGAGCAGGAAAACTCACGAATAGCAGAATCACGATTGTTTGCACAGCGAGCTTGAATTTCATATCCCATCCCCCCGTTGCCAGTCTGACGCCGTCTTCGACATACTTGATTGGTAAAGTTTCGTACATCGGCAAATCAACGCCAGACTCAATTTGGTTCGCAGCCAAATTGGAGCCCCGCCCAATTTGGCAGGCGCCCAAATTGGGCGGCAAATCAGGAACGATTCTCCACACCGCTCCGCACGCCAGCTATCCGGAAATAGACTTCAAACTTGTTCCTCTCCGGAAAGAGAGAGAAACAATGCTTCAAACAGTTGAATCCCGCGATCGAGAAGCTGCCCGTCTGGGAGTCCGAGTTTTTGCCAGCCTTTGAGCACATCTTGGATCCCGAAACCCTCCTTACGGCCAAATTTTTCGTCCAGCAGATCGGTGTCGTGAACGATTTGCCCGATCACTTCGATCTTTTTGCCGCGGATTCGAAACGTCTTTTGTAAAGTTTCGAAAGTGCAATCCTCGCCGTGATGCCCGAACCCGATTTGAAACATGTCGAACGGGACCGCCCCCTGGGGAACACGGTTCTCCGAGGCAAAGGTGAACCGGGCCTTCTTGTCAATGAAGCGCCGGATCAACCAGGCCGAAGCCGACCTGTCGATGCCCGGGCGCGGCCGCGTAACCCAAAGCCTGCCCTTGTATTCCTTTGGATTGACCCTCGATGGTTCTTTCCGGGACTCCGCAGGTTGGCTGGCCCGGTCCAGGAGCTTCTCGATTTGTTTTTTGAGGGGGCTGTCAAAAAAATCGATGCCCGCGATTTCCCGGTAGCGCGTGCGAAGACGAGTCAGACGGCCCGGCGCCCGCTTGTGCGGGGCGATCGATGCAAGCTTCTGCAGTTCGCGAACCACCTCCTGGTATTCGCGGGCTCTCGCCTCTCCAAAGCGGCTGATCAATTGTGCCGTCGAAAGATTGTCGATCAAATGGATGTGGACCACGGATGCGTCTCCTCCATAGTTGCGAATCGCAGTGGCGAGCCACTCGAAGTGTTCCCGGTTGGCCGAATCGTTGGGAAGCAGATATCCGGAATTCCCGAGTGGAATCGCGCCATAGCGCCGCAGTTTTCTCCAGACCTGCACCCTCTGGCTGGCGCGTTTTGTGGGTAAGGTAAAAATCAGCAGCAGCCAGGGCGGGTGTTCCATTGTATTTGATATCTTCATTTCATAATTATGTTATGACTATAACACATTTCTGTCAAGCGCAAAAATAAGCATCCACCGTGGTTGCGGTTGGGAATCAGGGCAGGTGGCCTCTATACTACCGACAGCTGCAATTGTGATACCGAATCGTACCGTTCTTTCTGGAGGCGCGGTGGCATCGGAACGTCTTGTTGCGCTCGAGCGCGAAGTCACGGAATGCCGCAAGTGTCCCCGCCTGGTGCGCTACCGCGAGGAAATAGCCCGCTCCAAGCGCCGCGCGTATCGTGACTGGACCTACTGGGGCCGTCCCGTGCCGGCCTTTGGCGACCCCGAAGCCGACCTCGTCCTCATCGGGCTCGCGCCCGCCGCACACGGCGCCAATCGCACCGGACGCATGTTCACCGGAGACCGCTCGGGTGATTTCCTCTACGCCCAACTGCATCGCGCGGGTTTCGCAAATCAGCTGCACTCGAAGCACGCTGATGATGGGCTAGTCCTCAAGGGCGCGCTGATTTCCGCCGCTGTCCGCTGCGCGCCGCCTGATAACAAACCGCTGCTCGAAGAAATCCGCAACTGCTTGCCCTATCTCGAACGGGAACTGGAACTCATCCGCCCGCGCGCGATTCTTGCCCTTGGAGGCATCGCGTTCAACACCTATCTCGATCTTCTGAAGAGACAGGGTCTGATTCCATCGCGCGCCGCCTACGGCTTCGCACACGGAGCCAGTTTCGTTCTTCCGCCAGGTCTTCCGCGCCTCTTCGCTGCTTATCACCCCAGCCAGCAAAACACACAGACCGGGCGCCTCACACCGGCCATGTTTGCCCGCGTCCTGCGCCAAATTCAAAAATTCCTAAAAACCTGAAGGATCAGACCGGTCGAGGCCTCTGCTGCGCAGACAAGAAGTGATTTCCCCCGGAAAACGGTGCAGACCAAGCAAACCGAATCGCCGGAATCCCGGTAATCGCCTGATCCATCTGAATAACACTATTGAAGAATTGAGATTGAGTGCGTGTGCTCGGGTCAACTATAATGTATTGTTTCGTCATTGAGCGCGGCAGTCTCCTGTTTTCCAGGAATTCGCAAATTACAGGAGGCGTTGCGCGGGAGGCATGCAAGACGTGTGGGACGCTCTACGTGAAAAGAAATTCGGTGTGCGCATTCTCCTCGGAGTCGTCGTCGGAATCTTAGGGCTTGGAATGTTGCTGTACCTCGTGCCGCAGCAAAGCGGCAACGAACTTACAGGGGCCGATGTCATCGCCCAGGTGGGCGAGCAGACCATCACGACCGCCGATGTCCAAGCCCAATTGACTCGGATTTCCCGCAATGGGCAAATCCCTGCCAGCATCCTTCCTTTATACGCGAAACAGATGCTGGATCAGCTCGTTTTCGAGCGCAGCTTGGAGGTCGAAGCGCAACGCTTGGGTCTGCGGGTCACGGACGAGGAGCACGCCAATTTCCTCCGGAAAATGATCCCTACTGCATATGCCGGCGACACTTTTATCGGCATGGACAAGTACTCGACGGAAGTCCAAACGCGCTTTCAAATGACGGTGCCGGAATTCGAGACGGAAGTGAAAAAAGAGCTCCTCCAGCAGAAATTCCAGCAACTAGTGACGGACGGCATCACGGTCACCGAAGATGAAGTGCGAGAGGAATACCTGCGCGGTAGTGACAAGATCAAGATCGATTACGTCATCGTCAAACCGGACGATTTACAGTCCAAGATCGAGGCTTCCGACGCTGAGCTGGCAGCCTATTTCGAGAAAAACAAAGGCCGGTATGTTGTTCCCGAGCGCAGAACCGTGGACTACGCAACGCTCGATTTCGCCCAACTCCGGCAGCGCGCCCAGGTTTCGGAAGACGACGAGAAGGTGTATTACCAGCAGCACGTCGACAACTACAAGCTGGAAGACCGCGCGCACGTCGCGCACATTCTGTTCAAGACCGTGGGCAAGACCGATGCCGAGGTTGCCGAAATCAAGAAGAAAGCGGATGACGTCCTGAACAAGGCCAAACACGGCGGGAAATTCGCCGATTTGGCCAAGCAGTATTCGGAAGACACGACCAAGGATAAGGGCGGTGATTTGGACTGGATTAACCGTGGGCAGACCGTGCCTGAATTCGAGGCGGCGGCGTTTAGCCTGCCCAAAGGGGCCATCTCCGATCTGGTGAAGACGCAATATGGCTTCCACATCATTGAGGTCATTGACCGGGAGACAGCCCGCACGCAGACCTTCGAAGAGGTCAAAGCGCCCATCCAGGCACTATTGCAGCAGCAAAAGGCCGAGCAGCTTGGGGAAACCCTTTCCGCCCAGATTGCCGAAGAAATCCGCCGCAGCGGCCGAATCCCAATCGACGAACTGGCCAAGAAATTCAATTTGATGACCGGTGAGGCAAAGCTCGTCGAGGCCAATCAGCCACTTCCGGAAGCAGGAAACTCTCCGGCTGTCCTCGATAATGTTTTCCGCCTGCGTGTAGGGGATTTGAGCGCCCCGCTCCGCACTGACCGCGGCTACGTGGTCCTCACAATTAAGGAAATTCAACAGGCGCATCCAGCGGCGCTCGGCGAAGTACGCGACCGGGTGCTGGCCGACTACCGGCATGAGAAGGCCGTGGACCTTGCCAAGACCCGGGCCGAAGAACTCGGCAAGCGTGTCAAGTCGGGCGAGAACTTCGCTTCCGCCGCGAAAGCTCTCGGCTTCGAAATAAAAACCAGCGACCCCTTCTCGAGGACCGGTTCGATCCCGGAGGCCGGAAGCGCCAAACAATTCTCCGCCGCGTTCAAACTTCCGGTCGGCCAGGCGGGAGATCCGGTCTTTCTCGGAGCGAATTGGGTGGTCTACCGCGTCGCGCAGCACGATCCGATCAACGAAGAGGACTTCGCGAAGCAAAAAGCGGCGATCGAGACCCAAGCTTTGCAAACGAAACGCCAGGCTGCCTACGAATTGTTCCGATCAACGCTCGAAACGCGCCTCCGCCAAGAGGGCAAATTGCATATCAACGCGGAAAATTTGAAACGGCTGACGACTCCCGCTTAACCTGTTAACTATAAGAAAATAGGCTATTTATTTGTTCCTTGCCAAGTCTTGCTAAAAACCACGCGGTGCGCTAGCATATTTCCGTCCGCAGTCTTAGGCTCCGTGCCAGGGGAGCCCGAGAATTTGAGGCTGCTGCCTTCCCAGCGCTCAACTTTCTACGCTCTGCGTACCACATCCTAGTAGTTCCCAACCTGCGTTGTCCATGCGCGGACAGCACTCGATGCGAACGGAGATCACTTTGGGGGAGTCCCTTTTCCTGAGGCGGAAATGGTCTAGATGGACATCATAGAGGAATTTGGGGGGTGTAAGATGCCTGTGAAGACGAATCATCGCAATGAGTACCAATGCACGATCGAATTGAATCAGAACGGCAAGTATTGTGTTCGGGTGAGAGCCGTTTTCACCCGGAAGTCCTGGACTTTGCCCGTTTATTTCCTCGCTTCCACGTTTGACCGCGCCATGACGAAGCTGGAACAAACCCTGCAGTTTCTCCAGCAGCAGGAAGAAAGGCTCTGGTTCTGGGGAGTCGAGCGTTCCGACGACCCGAACTTCTCCGCGGAACTGGTCCAAGAGGCCGGACTGCGCATGGACCGCCGCCTAGAATTCCCGCGCCGCTCGGCGAACGTCGCCCTCTCGCCCGAGAAGCCCGTCCCGGCCGTCCTGCTGGCTCCAGTCCGTCGGGGACTGGCCGGCTCGATCGATACAGGCCGCGTCAGCGTCGCCGGGGATTGAAGCGACTTAAGGGTCATGAAATTTACTGGATCGGTCGCCGTTAGCGGTAGCCTGCGCCGCCGATTCCGTCAAGGATGTTCAATCCACCGCCGCCTGGCTCCCTCACCAGCAAATTGCGATAGTGGTGCCCGCCCTATCTCAACCCGTACTGGAACGTAATGCTGGTTCCATCGTTGAGGCTGATCGTGTACACGTAGGTGTAGCCAGCGTTTTCGCCTTTCGTGCTCAGATTGAAAATCCATTGCTGCGCGCTCGTATCAAAGCGAAATCCGGAATCTATCACATTCGCATCAATGGTTTCGTCCACATTTGCCACTGTTCCGCTGATGATCTGAGTCAAGGCGAAGCCGCTAATCACCCCAACAGAACCCACCGACACCCCATTCGCATCGCATACCCGGAACTTCAACGGAATGGTCCGCCCCTGCTTCCAGACACTCGTACCGTCAGCATTGACGGGCTGCAGGATCGTGTGACTCAGGTCACCATCGCACGTTCCACCAGCGGGAGAGTACAGGATCTTCAATGTACCCGCGGTATAGGAAATCGCGTAGTTGGATGACGTCAAGCCCGAACAGGTAATTGGGTAGCTACCTACTGGGCTGGTAGTGGAGGCGGTTGTTGTGCAAGTCAGCGTTCCGCCCAAACTGCTCGAGCCGTCGCTGAACACAAATCCGCTGTAGGTGATGTTATTGAGAGAAGGATTTGGAGCGTTCAGGATCTTCGTAGCATTGGCCACTGTGATCACTAATGGCGCCGGAGCCGCCGTTGTGGATTGGCTCAACGAGGCTGCAAGGTAGTTGGAATCCGCAGCCCAGTTTGCGGAGAGGCTGCAAGTTCCCGTGCCGGTGGTTATCGTGACCACGGTGCCGCTGATCGAGCAGGGGCCGCTCGCAGTGATGCTTGCCGTCGTGCTGGCATTGGTTGTCGCGGACACATTGAAAGTTGCGCCGTAAGCAGCGCTGGCCGGGGCTCCGGTGAAACTCACTGTTGACGCAACTTGAGTCGGTGTGGGGCACGTAAAATAATTCTTCCCGGCGAGTCCCGCTTGATAGTGGCAGAGGATTTCGGACGCGCTAAGTGCTCGGCGCCAGAGCGCTACCTCATCGAGGTCGAATGGATTCGTATAAAAGGGATTGCCGGGAGGGCTAAAGCTTCCGATTTGAATTCCAAAATTGGGATCGTTTACCAAGACTCCCGGGGAAAGGGTCCAAGTCCTAGCCAATGCACCATCGACGTAGAGATTTACGGTTCCTGTCGCTGAATCATAGGATTGGGCAACGTGGTGCCAGTTCATGTCCGAAGGAACATTCGCGTAAGGTGCAGCCTCTTCGCCCACCAAGCACTGTTGGCTATTGCAAAGGTACGAGGTGAAGAATGGCTGGCCCACGTTCAGGGCGGGATGCTGCCTTACCACGAGCAAGAAACTCCATGGACCATTTGCAACAAATTTACCCATGAGAGTGAGAAAGGTTTCGACCACCGGAGGATTCTGGGAGAAACGCGCCCACGTCTCCGCAGTCAATTGCGTCATTTTGCTGACATCAAGAGACGGGGTGTACGGCGTCGTTACGATGCTGTCAGTCCCATCAAAGTGCAACGCACCGTCTACGCGGCCCACGATTGCGGTAGTGTTAGTGGTCGCACCGTTGTTACCGCCCACTAGATCAAGGGCACTGCCGTAGTCGAGAGGCCAGTAACTCACCAGCGAGGCATCTAGAGTCGTCGTCACGAACCCATGAAGAACGTTAGTGAGATCAGTATAGGCACCAACGAGTTGTCCCTGAGAATTGATTCCTTGGACGCCCGCCCCCAGTGCGTTTGGGTGGTCGACAGTCGTAAACACCCCACCATCTAATAGAAAACCATGCTGTTTGGCTCCATCGGAGTAGTACCCGGCGATCTTGCCGGAACTGTTGATTGAGTCCGCCGTGGTGCCGGAGCTGGTACCTGTGTCCGGGTCATCAATCATAGTATAGCTGCCACCACTCAGCAGAAAACCGTGTACGCCACCAGTCCCAAATCCAGGTTGGGTACCACCCGTGATCTGTCCAGAATTGTTGATGCCATAGGCATTCGTGGATCCGAACCCCGGAACATCGAGGGTTGTGTATGTTCCACCGTTCAGCAGAAATCCGTGGGCCTCGCAAAGGCAGGCGTCTGCGTACCAGCCGACAACCTGTCCAGTGTCGTTAATTGCCTGTGCGAAGGTTGACGCGCCATTGTAGGAGCCCGCTACGTCAGGAAGGAACGTCAACACGCCTCCAGTCATGAGGAACGAACGAGTGGTTCCGTACACCCCATTGACCCCACCGGGGGCCGAACAAAATCCAACGATTTGACCACTGCTGTTAACGCCAGCCGCGATACTCTCGGAGGTGTACGGGCTGGTACAATCAATTGTTGTGTACGTTCCAGCGCTAAACAGAAATCCATGACGTACTCCTGAGGCGTCATTGTAATAACCCACAATCTGTCCGGAATCGTTGATGCCAGATGCAACGGTCCAAGAAGCTCCGGGGTAATCGACGTTACTGAACAAATACGCCGCGCCTGCGTTTTCTGCCGTGGCCAGCAACAGTATCAGGAGCAGGACTCCAAGCAGCCACACCATTCCTTTAAGCTTTGAATGCAACATCAAATCGCCCTCCATTTTGCCTAAGTTTTAGGTGTGCGGATGATATATGAAATTATTTATTTTACAACCTAATAATACGTGGGTGGAATTTTAATTTGGGAGTACTAGGACTATCCATGGCGTGCGTTTGGGATAATACAGGTTATCGGCTTTGATCTCCGTACTGGCGGCTGCGCTTTCCTTCCTCATATGTGCCTCGGGGTGGCGCACTTTTCGTAGGAAATTGGATTTTATCATCCCTCCACTGCGTCGGCTCCCTTCGAGCGAGTAGATTTGGCAGTATTAGGAAGGCTGAAGGCGTGCAGTCGCGCAAATTCAAGTGTGGGGCTTTTTGATTTTATTCCACTGAGAGCCGACGGGCTCGCCCGACTATTTCTCGCGCAGGATGACCTCGCCATGGCCGATCGGCTGGTCGTTCATCCATAGACGATATTTATAAGATCCGGGGTTCGTGCCGGGACGCGAGGGGCCGCTTTGGAGTTGGCGCCCTTGCGGCGCCTGAAAGACGTTGGATTGGAACGGGCACCGGTTGGGATCGAATTCAATCTTGAGATTTGCTGCGTCAGAAAGCCATACGACTTGTTCGGTCGGGCCAATCACGACAATTTCAGGGATCACGCCTACCAGGACCAGTTTCTCTGCCATCGTTTCGCGCCCCTCCGGCGCACCGCTCGGGTGCGGGCTCCACTTGTTTACCCTGAATCCAGAAGGGGAGCCCGCCGGAAGCAAGATAACATAGCGATGTTCGAATTACACACCCTGCGGCGCTACTTCGCCCTGTATGCCTAGCCATATTGGCGGTTGCGCGTCGGAGGAGAATCGAGCAAACTAGTATCTTGGAGGGGCTTTCCCCTTCGAGGGAGTCCCAAGTCCCGCCGCTGCGTCTGCGATTGCCTCGGCTGAAATGGGTGCTTGCCCGGAGCAGAACTAAAACTGGACGGCAGACTTAGGCCCTGACCCGATGATGTTCTGCGCGAAACTAGAGGTTATTGAACATGTCCGATCCGATGGATGAGTTGCGTCCCCCAACAAGATTGATGCTCACGCCTGGCCCTTCGTGCCTCAACCCGCGCGCATACCGCGCGATGTGCTCGCCTCTGGTCGGACATGTTGATCCTTGGTTCACGGAATTTATGAGCGGCGTCCAGGAGCTGTTGCGACGGGTTTTCCAGACCGGCAACCACATGACGTTCCCGATTTCCGCCTCGGGTTCCGGTGGGATCGAAACCGCAGTTGTCAACGTCTTGGAGCCGGGTGACGAAGCCATTGTTTGCGTGAATGGATTATTTTCCGGACGTATGGCGGAAGTCGCCGAGCGCACGGGGGCGAAGATTCATCGCGTTGCGGCGCCTTGGGGGCGGCCCGTCGATCCTGAGGACGTGCGCCGAGCCGGGCAGGGCCGCAAAATAAAGTTTGTAGGACTCGCCCATGGGGAGACCTCGACCGGCGTCTTGACGCAGATTGCTCCTTTCCGCAAGGTCGCCGACGAACTCGGGGCCCTGCTTATCGTGGATGGGGTGGCCACCCTCGCGGGCGTGCCCGTGGAAGTCGATCGCCAGCGCATCGACATCTGCTTCAGCGGAACGCAGAAAGCAATCAGCGCGCCGCCGGGGATGTCACCCATTACCGTAAGCGCGCGCGTGGAGGAGATGCTTCGCAACCGAAAGACGAAGGTGCAGAGCTGGTACTTTGATTTAACCATCGTGATGAATTACTGGGGCAAGGACCGAACCTATCACCACACGCCTCCGGTTCCTCTGATCTACGCGCTACATGAAGCATTGCGCATCGTCCTAGAGGAAGGTCTGGAAGCGGGCTGGGAGCGCCACCGCCAGAATCAGACGGCGCTGATAGCCGGCCTCGAAGCGATGGGCCTCAGTCTCTTAGTTCAGAATCCTGCGGACCGCCTGCCGACCGTTACGACTGTCAACATCCCCAGCGGCGTCGATGGAGCCGAGGTGCGCGGCCGCTTGCTCAACGATTTCAATATCGAAATCTCCGGTGGTTTAGGGGAACTCAAGACCAAGACTTGGCGCGTCGGCCTGATGGGGTATTCTTGCCAGCGAGGAAATGTGCTCCTGTTTCTCGCGGCACTCGAGAGAATTCTGCTCGATCTGGGCTTGAAGCTCCCGGTCGGGGCGGGTCTCGCAGCCGCCGCAAGCACATTTGCAAACGCGGAACCCGTTCCCGTGGGCCACGAAAAGTAGCGAACTCGAATCCGAAGCAGGTTTTGGTAGCACAGACTTCAGTCTGTGTGCTTTTCCGCTCGCGCAAAGAAATCAAAACCGCACAGGCTGAAGCCCGTGCCACTCGACAGAGACCCCAATTGGAGCCCGCCGGAAAATTAGACGATGAACACCTCCATTGGAATTCCAAATCTAGGTGCGATGAACGAGTTCGTGGGTGAATTCGATGTTTCCTCGCGCTTAACCGACCAAACCTATCACTGCCGCTTTTCTCACCTTTGGAACGGCATAGCCACGCGTCACAGCGACACCGTGGACACGAAGTTTCTGGTGGACGGCCGGGGAGTTGTCGTGGGCCTGGCGCACACAGGGCTCGTGCAATTCACCAACAAATCGGGCCGGGACCTTTCCGATCGCGAAGCGAGCTACATCGCCGCCCAATATCTGCACGAACAGCTCGAACAGGAAGATGAACGCCCTCTATACGACGTCTCCGCCGCTGACGTGACACGAATCATCGGCAAACTCGGCATCCAGTAAACCACTCGCGCGTCCCGCAAATTCGTCTCCCCGCGCGAAGAATTGGGACTTCTTACGTGGGCCGATCCTCAGTGTAAGCTCACCCCTCCCAACGTCCAAGACTTTCAAATTAGGACAGCGCCCGGCGCCCGCTGTCTTTGCGTCGGGATTGCGGGACGCGGTACAATAAATTTTTCGAGCATGCGCACGGGAAAAGCAATTCGGCGTCTGCGAATTGTTTCGTATCCGCAGGGCCGTCAAGCCCGCCGCCGGAACTGAAAGCATATACCGAGGGACACCAAAGGATTGTGATGCGAGTCGATACCATGATCGACCGGGTTGTCGCCCGGTTCATCGGCACCAAGCACGAGCGCGACCTCAAGCTGATCCAGCCGCGGGTAAATGCGATCAATGCTCTGGCGCCGCAATACGAGCAGTTGAGTGACGCCCAGCTTCTCGAGAAAACGGCGCAGCTTCGGACAGAAGTGAAGGAGCGTCTCGGCGAACTCCCGCTCGACGATCCGCAGTTCAAGGAGCGATGCAAAGAGGCGCTCGAACCGGCGCTGGTGCCGGCGTTTGCGCTGGTGCGCGAAGCGGGCCGCCGGAAGCTCGGCATGCGGCATTTCGACGTGCAGTTGATTGGCGGCATCGTGCTGGACGAGGGCAAGATCGCCGAGATGAAGACAGGCGAAGGCAAGACGCTGGTCGCGACGCTTCCCGCGGTTCTGAACGCGCTGACCGGCCGCGGCGTTCACATCGTCACGGTAAACGATTACCTGGCGCGACGCGACGCGGAGTGGATGAGCCCGATCTACCGCGCACTGGGACTGAGTGTGGGCGTCATCGTCCACGATCTGAGCGACGCGGAGCGGCGCGCCGCCTACGGCGCGGACATTACCTACGGCACGAACAACGAATTCGGCTTCGATTATCTCCGCGACAATATGAAGTTCGATCTGGCGGAATGTGTGCAGCGCGGACACCAGTTCGGCATCGTCGACGAAGTGGACTCCATCCTGATCGACGAAGCCCGCACGCCGCTGATCATCTCGGGGCCCGCGGAAGAATCCACGGACAAATATTACCGCATCGATAAAATAATTCCTAAGCTAATTCAGGATATCGATTACACCGTCGATGAAAAACACAGAACCGCCACGCTCACCGAAGAGGGCGTGAGCAAAACGGAAAAACTGCTCGGACTCGGCAACATGTACGATCCGCAGCACATGGAAACGATTCACCACGTCTACCAGGGTCTCCGCGCACACACGCTCTACCATCGCGACGTCGAGTACGTCGTCAAAAATGGCGAAGTCATCATCGTCGACGACTTCACCGGCCGCGAGATGCCCGGCCGTCGCTGGTCGGACGGCCTTCACCAGGCCGTCGAGGCCAAAGAGGGAGTGAAAATAGAACGCGAAAACCAGACACTTGCGACGATCACCTTCCAGAATTATTTTCGCATGTACAAAAAACTTTCCGGCATGACCGGAACGGCAGAAACAGAGGCCACCGAGTTCAACAAGATCTACAAGCTGGATGTTTCTCTCATTCCCACGAATCGACCGCTGCGGCGCGCGGAAAATTCGGACGTCGTTTACCGCACGGGGGGTGAAAAATACGAAGCCGTGGTCAACGGCATCCTCCAGGAAGACAACAGCTATGCATTCGGCCTCCGGCAGATTCACGAGTCCGGCCAGCCCGTGCTGGTCGGCACGATTTCCATCGAAAAATCCGAGCACCTGGCAAATTTACTGAAAAAGGCGGGCATTCCGCACCAGGTGCTGAACGCGAAGCAGCACGAGCGGGAAGCAAAAGTCATCGCGCAGGCAGGACGCAAGGGAGCGGTCACGGTTTCGACGAACATGGCCGGCCGCGGCACGGACATTCTGCTTGGCGGAAATCCTGAAGCGATGACACGCGACCATTGCTTGCTCGAAAAGCTGGCCATCCCCTACATCGCGGCGCCGGCGGTTATCGGAGTGGATAGCTCAAACGGCGATGCGGCGCGGAATATGGTCCTGTTCCAGCAGGAAGGGAAAATCTTTCAGGTGCCCGCCGACCAGTGGAAACCCATTTACAACCAGTATGTCGAGCAGTGCCGCACCGAGCACGACGAAGTGATCGCGCTTGGCGGCCTGCACATTCTAGGGACGGAACGCCATGAAGCGCGGCGCATCGATAATCAGCTCCGCGGGCGCGCCGGCCGCCAGGGCGACCCGGGATCGTCGCGTTTTTTCCTGTCGCTCGAGGATGATCTGCTCCGCGTATTCGGCGGCGAGCGCGTGAAGGCCCTGATGTACCGGCTGGGCATGACCGAAGGGATCCCGATCGAGTCGAAATTGATTTCGCGCCGGATTGAGAACGCGCAGAAAGCCGTGGAGGCGCAGAATTTCGAGGCTCGCAAGCACCTGCTCGAGTACGACGACGTAATGAACAAGCAACGCGAGACTATTTACTCGATCCGCCGCTCCGCGCTCGAGGGGAAAGAGCAGAAGGATTACGCGCTCGGCATCGCGGATGATATAGCGCGCGAACTTGTGGACACTTTTTGCCCGCGGAATGAACACCCGGGAAAATGGAATGTCACACAATTCGCCGCCGAAGTTCTGAATCAGTTCGGAATCGATGTGAAGACCGGTGGGATCGATGTGGTCAAGATGAGTCACGACGAATTGGCCGAAACGCTGGTGACGCGGGTCAAGGAACGTTACGCCGAGAAAGAAAAAATGTTCGGGGAAACGATGATGCGCTGGCTGGAACGGCGCATCATTCTGGATATCGTCGATACGCAATGGAAGGACCATCTGCTCACGCTGGACCACCTGAAAGAAGGAATTGGCCTGCGGGGGTACGGGCAGAAAGACCCTCTCGTTGAATTCAAGAAGGAAGCCTTCACGCTCTTCGAAGACATGATGGGGCGCATCGACACCGAAACTGTGCGCTACCTGTTCCTGGTTCAGCCGGCTAAGCAAGAAGACGAAGCGCGCGAAATTGAGCGGAGGCAGCGCCGACAGCAACAGGAACTACAATACCAGGCAGGCGCGGCGCAAGCGGAAGAACCCAAGCCAATCCGCACCGGGGCGAAAGTCGGGCGGAACGAACCATGCCCTTGCGGGAGCGGAAAGAAATACAAGAAGTGCCACGGGGCCGCCGCTTAAACGGAGCGCCATTCGCTTGGATTCCAGGACCGAATAAGTTTCCGGCTCCCAAGGAAAAAACCGGTTTCAAGCGCCTGTTCGGGCGCCTGAAACCAGTCTGAAGAAATTCGTTTGCGGCAACTAGAAGTTGAAAACTATTCCCGTGCCGATGGAATAGTTGAATTCCCTGGTGGCTCCGAATCGCGAACCCAGAGCGTCGCCCTGAACTCGCAAAAATGTGCGCGGGAAAAGTTTAAAATCCACTCCGCCTCCGGCCCTGAATCCAACCGCCGAGTTGCTCCCGAGCCCGATGATATTGTTCGTTTCCGTGAAGCGGAAGTGGTCCCAGCCCACAAGAACATGGCCCCACGGTTCGAAACGGCCCTCTCTGTGCCAGGCGAGATGCGGCCCGCCACCGATGAAGGTAGACTTCGCATTGATTGGTCCGGCGACGCCAACGGGGTTGTCAATACTTCCGAATCCGACGACGGCGGTGGCTTCGAGACCAAACCAATCATTCAAATAACCGGTGAAGTCCGTGTTGAAGCCGTTGTCATAAAATGTCTGACCGAGAATTTTAAGGTGTTGGTACTGATAACCAAAGCCGAGTTGCCAGGGTTGACGGTCCGACACATGAAACGAAACGGGTGCGGCAGGTTCACTTGCGGGGCTGCTTGCATCGAACGCCGCTGGCGCGTCCTGGGCTGCCGCCGTGATTGACAGACACAAGATCGTCCCGCACAGAACGAGTAACTTACGCATTATGGATGACCCTCCTCGCATCCCAAATTGCGAATTCACTGCGGCATCTATATTCACCTCTGTGCCCTACTCTGTCCACGCAAAACAAGAGAAGAAGTTTCCGCCGAGTCAACAGCCGCCTTTTTAGCATGGACGAGCAACGCGTATTGCCTCAGCCAGATTAACGGCTGACTCACAAAGCAATTATTCCTGGCCTGCCAAAGGCGTGTGTAGCTGCGGCCGAATGAAAGCTAGGAATCAATGCATGGAACGGGGCTCTGATAATGCCTTGACGGGGTAGATTCTACACGCTGAACTGAAACGCCGATTCTTGCGCGCTCCCGAGTAAAGCCTAAATCACTTGGAAACAATAGGTTGCGGGGATCAACCCGGCTGGCACAGGGCTTGCTCAAATATATCGGTAGAGCCGGAGTAGATCTCGGTCGAGGGTTGAAATCATGACAACTCACAACCGCATATGCCAAACACCGGGCTGCGGTGTCGAAGTCCCTGTCGTCCTGGAAATAGAGGGTCTCTGCCTTAACCACTACCTCGAAGGAGCATTCCAAAGGCTCGCAGTGGCCACGCAAGACTTTCAAAACGGGCGCGACCTCGATTACTACACCATGGAGTGGCTGCTCGCTCAAGTCGATTTCGCAGTCGAATCGCTGGCCGAGGAATACGCGAATTGGGATGCCGACCAGCGCTCCAAACTGCTGGAATTACTTCTTGGCGTGGCCAATTTAAATGAATACGTACGCCATGAAACCGTGATGGCCCGGCATTAGGATCGACAGGGTATCCGTTTAGCATCCTGGTTTCCCGCCGTGCTTGTGCGCCCACTCACCGCGATCTAAAATTGGACGATCGAAGGACTGCCGTGAACGGTGCAGCTCCCCTCAATCGGATGGTGGTGTTTCGAGTAGCCGCGAGGAAAACGAAACTTCTTCACAACCCTGTGTGGGAAAGCAAAAATGGTCAAAAAATCCAGCCTAACAAGCGAAAAGAATGACCCGCCGCCCTCCACGCAATTTGAGGTGATGCTGGCCGCCGATATCAGCACGATTTCCCCTGTCGTCAATTGGGTGATGCATCTGGTAAGTGAAATGGAGTATGCCGCCGGCAAAGAATTTCAAATTGAAATGGCGCTGCGCGAAGCGCTGGCTAACGCCGTACTGCATGGGTGTAAGGAAGATCCAACCAAGCGAATCGAATGTTCCGTGAAATGCGACGAAGATCGCGGAATCCTGATCGTGGTGCGCGATCCCGGAAATGGTTTTGACCCCGCGAAGGTCCCCTCCCCCACCGATGAGCAAAACGTTTTCTCCGAGCATGGCCGCGGTATTTTTCTAATCAATACGCTGATGGATGAAGTTCGGTATGAGCGCAATGGCGCGGAAATCCACATGCGCAAATACTGATGACCATGCCTGTCGAGCCCCCAATCAAGTCTGCGAGCAAGCCACCGGACAATCCTGAGCGGTACCGCGCGGAAATGCCACGGATCCCCGGCGTGGGCAGTGCCCGCCCGAGCGCTTCGATCAGTGCGGACGATGCAACCGCATATCGTCGTTTGCAAATAGGGGGATTGTCCGCCGCAGTGCTTGTCGCCGGGGTCGCAATCCTGTGGTGGGCGAAAAGCGCTACTCAAGGCGCCTCAAAACCAATGTCATCGGAGATGGCGGAGTCCACTCTCCCCGCCCCGCCCCCGGTAGACGCAGGTCCTACGATAACCATTCCCGAGGCCCCTACCGTGGCGGCAACCGCACAAGAGCTCGCGAAACCATGGTCAATGAAAAAATTCACGTTTGTGAGGCCGCTGACCCACGAAAATCTGAATGCGATGGTAATCCGTCTCCCCGGCGGACATCTGTGGGCCTTTGCCCTGAGAGAGCCTTATGGGCGCTGCGACTTGGAATTCGTAACGGACTCGGGTCAACTCGCGAAGCAGTATCGGTTCCGAGCTTCCCACCCCATGGTGGCCAGCCCATGCACTAGCACGGTCTACGACCCCTTGAAAGTCGGCCCGCTGGGCGGTGACGTTTGGGTCCGGGGCGAAATCGTGCAAGGCAGCGGTTTACGGCCTCCCATTTCGATTGACGTGGAAGAAAAAGGCAGCTCCATCATCGCAGACCGGATTGAGTGACCCGTTTTCGGGCTAGGTCGGATTGATCGCTGTGCCTGCCACTGTTTCTTGTATAAAATCTCAAACTAATGATGGACCTTCAAATTGGCGCGTGCGCATGCGGCCGCGATTGTAACGTCCGATGACAGCGCTCGATGAGACGCACGATCCTCAGCGAACGAGTTGGGTTGTTTCCGCTGCCGGTCATCTCAATTTTCCCATTCAGAATCTCGCTCTTGGAATTTTCAGCCCGCCGAATGGGGAGCCGCGCGGAGGCGTCGCGATCGGAGACGCCATCCTCGACCTTCGGGCGGCTGCGGGTGAGGGATTGTTTTCCGGTGCGGCTCGCTTGGCGGCGGAAGCGGCGTCAGGGCCGACTCTGAATCCGCTGATGGCGCTCGGCCAGGAGCCGCGCATCGCGCTGCGCAAGCGTTTGTCGGAGCTATTGAGCGCTGATGGCACGGAACGAAAAACAGTGCAAGGGCTCTCCAGCAGCCTGCTGCACAATGCAGCGGATTGCACCGTCCATCTTCCAGCCGCAATCGGCAATTACACGGATTTTTTTGCCGGGATTCACCACGCCATCAATGCCAGCCGCATGTTCGGAATGGATCTGACGCCAAACTACAAGCACCTGCCCATCGCTTACCACGGGCGCGCCTCCTCGGTGCGTCCGTCAGGAACTATGGTTACGCGGCCATGCGGACAATATGTCGTTGAGATCGGGAAACCGCCGAGCTTCGGCCCTTGCCAAGCGCTCGATTATGAATTCGAGTTCGGTGTCTGGATCGGCCCGGGCAACGAGTTAGGAAGACCGGCGCCCATTTCCCGAGCGGCGGGGCAAATCTTTGGCTTCTGCCTGCTCAACGACTGGTCGGCGCGCGATATCCAGGCATGGGAAATGCGGCCGCTTGGCCCGTTTCTCTCCAAGAATTTCGCCACGACAATCTCACCGTGGATCGTCACGCCTGAAGCACTGGCGCCATTCCGGGTAGGGCAATCACCACGGCCCCAGAATGATCCCCAACCTTTACCGTATTTATGGGACGAAAGTGACCAACAATCAGGCGCCCTGGATATCGAACTGGAGGCCTCACTTCTGACTCCCGGCCTTGCAGCGCAGGGAAGACCAACACAGCGCCTGTCGCTCGCCAACACAAGAGATCTGTATTGGACCTTCGCGCAATTGGTGGCCCACCACACAAGTTCCGGCTGCAATCTAGTTCCGGGTGACTTGTTCGGCAGCGGCACGATTTCAGGCCCCACTTCAGAAGGTTGTGGCTCCCTGCTGGAACTCACCGAAAACGGCAAGAAGCCGATTCGCCTGGCATCCGGTGAAACACGCACCTATCTTGAAAATGGAGACGAAGTCATATTCCGTGCCGCGTGCCGCCGTACAGGGTTCGTCTCGATCGGATTTGGCGAGTGTCGCGGAACGATCGTGCCCGGCGGCTAACATGATCTATCCGGGCCTTGCATCCATGAAGGGGTCTACCGCTCCTTTAGCTTCAGCTTGCCGGCGGCCTTGTTTTCTTCGAGAAATTTCCGCAACGATTGGCTAGTGTCCAGAAGGCGAATCCACTGTTCGTAATACAGAGTGACAGGGAAGCGGCCGAGCCCGTACACGCTCACGCCTCCCTTTTCGCCAACTTTGAATTCCAACTCCCCGGTACGACGCCCTGCGCCCTTCTTTTCCAGATCCGCTAAACGCGCCTTTAGTTCTTCGTAGGTCGGCTCCGCCATTTATCCCTCCGTTTAATCGCGAGGTGGATTATACCTAACAACCCCTACAATTTTAAGGCACCTTTCCGGGCATCCTGGTGCATCTTAGAGGCTGACGGTGTTGTACCCGAGGGAACTCCTGCTTTACACTTCCCAGGTGCGTGCGCCCGAACTTCGGGGCCAGGGTGAGGTTAGCCCTCAGCGGAGGATGTATGCAAAAGAGAAAGATTGCGACATTGTTTTTGGCGGCGCTCAGCACGGTGGCTTTGGCTGCCGGATGCTCCAGCACGCAAAAAGATCAAGCCCTGGCCACCGATATCAAAGCCAAGATGTTTTCCGATCCACAGGTGAAAACGGCCAACGTGGATGTCGCCGTGAAGGATGGGGAGGCGACTCTGTCCGGTGAAGTTCCTGACGATGGAGCTCGCTACGCGGCATTCAAGATCACGACGGATACTCCCGGCGTGAAACACGTCGTGGACAAGATGGTCGTGCAGACGGCGCAGGCCGTTCCCGCAGCGGAACCGGCTCCCGTCGAGCAGCCTACTGCTCCGAAGCCCGTGCACAAAACGCCCAAACACCACGCCGACTCGAGCATGACCTCTAAGTACCCACCCGATCCGACTCCCGCTGCGCCTCCTGCGGCTTCGATTCCGCCGGAGCAACCTTTGGCAGCTGCGGCTCCGCAGCCGCCACCTCCGCCGCAGCCCAAGCGCGTGGAGATCCCCGCAGGGACCTCTGTGCGAATCCAAATGATTGATAGCGTGGACTCCTCGGTGAATCACGCCGGCGAAGTGTTCCGCGCAAGTCTCGCAGCTCCAATCGTCGTGGACGAGCAGATCGTCGTTCCGGCCGGAACCGACGCGTACGTCAAGCTGGTGAACGCGAAATCGGCGGGCCACGTAACTGGACAGAGCACGCTGGCTCTGGAACTCGTGCGCGTGGAGTTCCAGGGTAAATCGTATGCCCTGGCTAGCAACGAATACACGCAGACCGGTGCCTCGCGCGGCAAACGCACGGCAGAAACCGTCGGCGGAGGCGCAGTGATAGGCACGTTGCTAGGCGCGGTCATCGGCGGCGGAAAAGGCGCCGCCATTGGCGCTGCCACCGGCGCGGGGGCAGGCGGGGTTGTGCAGGGCGTGACGAAGGGTCAACAGGTCCGGATCCCGTCGGAAACGAAACTGGACTTTTCTCTCGAACAGCCGGTGGAAGTCAGCTACTTCCCCGAAAAGAATCGCTCATCGCACCAATAGACGGCACGGAACAGTTCAGAAGGCACGGCCCTCCGCGACGGGCCGTGCCTTCTCTTATATTCGGTGTGGTTCTGCGATTTTCGCGCGATCGAATGCAACTGTAGAAAGCTCCTTGAAGAACTCCATAACGCGGGCTTCGGCCCAAAAGCGACCATCGCCGCTATGGCTTGAAATAAACGCGCAGTGTCCCCCGTGCACGGGAGCAATCAGCCGGACATAAGAGTTCTTAGCAATAGCTGGATCGGAGAAGCTCGCGAACGGGACGAATGGATCGTCCTGCGCAGTCACCACAAGCGTCGGGACGCGGATCTCGCCCGCGACGCGCAGCGCGCTCGACCGGGCGTAATAGTCGGAGGCGTCACGGAAGCCGCAATACGTGGCCGTGATCACGTCGTCAAACTCACGCAACGTGCGCACGCGCGCCATCGGGCCGAGATCGAATTTCCCGGGGAAAAGTTTCGCTTTGCGCTTCATGCGATCCTTCAGACCTCTCACAAAATGCCCTTGATACACGAAGTTCGAAGGAAGGCCGACGGCGTCAACGCAAAGAGCGAGTTCAAGCGCGGGGCAGACGGCCGCAACCCCGCGCAACTGACGCGGTGCGCCGCCCGCAAGTTCTCCCGCCATTTTCAGCACCAGATTTCCGCCCATGGAATACCCGGCGAAGAAAATCTCCGGCAGCGAATCTCGCTCGATGAGTTCGGTCAGGACAGCGCGGTAGTCCCCGGAAAGGCCGGAATTGTAGAGCGTCGGCGTGAGCGACTCCGTTCCGCCGCAATTGCGCTGATTGAGCCGCACCGCGTTCCATCCGGCGGCGAAAGCGCGCTCGGCAAGGCCCAGCATGTAACCGGATTCGCTCGATCCTTCGAGGCCATGGACGAGCACCAGAGTGGGCCGTTCGCGAGGCTGCAATTGCCAGTGGCATTGGCCGCGAATGCGCGTCCCGGGCTCGGTTTCAAATTCCCACGGAGTGCTGCTCGGGAGGCGGCGGAATCTTCGTGGCCAGAACGCATAGGCGACTGTTTGGGCATGCGGATTGCGCAGCTGTGGATGTGGCTGGAAAGTCTCCATTCGCAGATCATTCTACGACACCCCACTAACTACTACACCTCACGCCGTAGGACATCCTCGAAAGAAAGGAGGTATGGAGTGGCGGGCAATGCGCCGATTTCCGATCAGACGACTCCCAAGGGGTAATCCGAGCAGACGCGGAACAGTTGTTCGGGGGCTCGAGCCACAGGTTCGGGCCCCTTCCTAATTTTAGTCTACTTAATAGTTATCTTTTCCACCGTCCATGTAGAGCAGTCGCCCTTAATGATGACGTTGTCCGACACGGCGTGCATCTCGTGGATCAGGCAGCCGCTCTGGCCGTGGCCCAGGCTCGTTTGCGCCCAGCCGAGCAACTTTCCATCGTGATCCAGCCGGTAGAGTTTTCCAGTCCCATCACCGCTGTAGATGTACTTGGGAGTGACCTGGACGCTCCACGGCGCGCCTACGCCGCCGATGGACTTCTTGAAGTTCATGTTGGTGTCATAGACCTGGATGCGGTTGTTGCCGCGGTCGCCGACATAAATGTTGCCCTGCCCGTCCGAGGCGATGCCATGCGGAGTGCTGAACTGATCCGGGCCGGAACCGTGTGTTCCCACGGTTTTCACCCAAGTGCCGTCTTTCGAGATCTTGACGAAACGCGAGTTGCCATAGCCATCGCTCACATAAATATTGTCCTGCGAATCCCATGTGACGTCGGTTTCCCGGTTGAATGTGCCCATGCCTCCGGCCGGATAGCGCTCCGTGACCTTCTCACCGCGTTCGAGGTAGCGCTCCATGTAGTCGATCGCCTCCGGTTTTCGGCCCAGCGTCATTTTGACGTTGGCATTTGGGTCGAACTCGACGATCATTCCGGAACCCTCGTCCACCATCCACACGTTGTCGTACTTATCGACGCGGACGGAGTGCGCGAATGACGCGGCGTAATTATCTGGACCCCACATCTTGACGAATTTCAAGTTTTCGTCGAACTCGAACAGTTCCGCTGCCGTCCCGCCGCGCGAACTACCGCCAGTGCCGGTGCGCGAGTACACAAACAGGTGGCCTTTTGAGTTCATGGAAACCCCCTCCGTTTCACCGATCGTGTGACCGGGGACGACGAGGGAAAGTACTTCTTCAGTAATCTTTAACTGCGGAGTTAACTCTTCAAGCGCAAGTTGTTTGGCCCTTGCGGCCTCCCTTTCCGGGTTGGGAGCGCCGCCCTGGGCTTGGACCTGCAGCGTCGCCGCGCCAAGCACCACGCCAAGCGCGAGAATCGGAAACAACACTAAGGATCGTTTCATATGGTGAATCTCCTCTCGGAATTGAACGTCCAACGGGGACATGCCCCGACGGTTTTGCCGGGTATTGCCGCTTTATTCCCCCGATTGGCGCTATGCTACACTCAAACACATCCCTCCGTACCGATATTTGTGAAACAACTTCATGTCGAGGGGTTTGCGGACGCGACTAGCCGGTGATTTGCGCGACTCCGGAGCAGCGGGCTATTCGGAAACTCGACGAGGATCTCTGTGATTTTTCCTGAGAATGGCCTCGCGGCTGTTGTAAACTTTGGCCGCTCCCGGTTTGCGGGAACCTCATGGCGATCCCCTCTGGCACCAAACTCGGCTCTTACGAAGTCCTATCTGCCATTGGTGCGGGCGGAATGGGGGAGGTGTATCAGGCGCACGATACCAAGCTCGGGCGCGATGTGGCGATCAAAGTCCTGCCCGACGCATTTGCGCATGAAGCGGATCGACTCTCGCGTTTTCAGCGTGAAGCGAAAATGCTGGCTGCGCTGAATCATCCGAACATCGCCACGATTTACGGACTCGAACAATCTGGCGGCACCAGTTATCTGGTTATGGAGTTGGTCTCCGGTGAAACTCTGGCGGAGAGAGTCAAACGAGACGGGGCAGTTCCCATCGAGGAGGCACTGGATATTGCGAAGCAGATTGCCGAAGCACTCGAAGCGGCGCACGAAAAGGGCATCATTCATCGCGACCTGAAACCTGCCAACGTGAAAGTGACACTGGAGGGAAAAGTCAAAGTTCTCGATTTCGGTTTGGCGAAGGCGTTCGAGGGTGACGCAGCAAGCGAGGACATGAGCAATTCGCCAACGCTGAGTATGGCAGCGACGATGCAAGGAGTGATCCTCGGCACGGCGGGGTACATGTCACCAGAGCAGGCGCGCGGCAAACGGGTGGATAAACGCGCCGATATCTGGGCCTTCGGCGTGGTGCTGTATGAACTGCTCGCCGGGAAGCGCTTGTTTGAGGGCGAAGATGCGGGCCACACGCTGGCGGCGGTGATCATGAAGGAACCGGACCTCTCCGCTGCGCCCGCGCAGGTGCGACCTCTGCTGCGACGGTGCTTGGAGAAAGACCCAAAGAAGCGATTGCGGGATATGGGTGACTGGCGGCTTCTTGTGGAAGAGACGCCACGGGAAACACCCCCCGCAGCCCACAACAGACTACCTTGGGCAGTGGCGTTGGCACTCGCCTTGATTGCAATTGCGTCGTTGGTATTTGCGCTGTGGAACCGGCCCACTGTCGCGCACCAGACCGCTGCCCGGCTGACGATCCCGCTTCCACCGGGTCAGGAAATCACCACGTCGCCGGCCATTACGCGCGACGGCCAAACCGTGGCCTATGTCACGCAACAGGGGACCGATGATGCGCAGCTATATTTGCGCGATCTGAATTCCTTCGAGTCGCGTGCGGTGCCAGGTTCGAGCGGCGCCCGCCAACCCTTTTTTTCTCCAGATGGCAAATGGGTAGCGTTCTTCGCCCAGGGGCAGCTTCAAAAAGCTGAGGTCGCTGGCGGCAGTCCTATCCGGTTGACTGAAGCGGCTTTACCCTTCGGCGGAACGTGGGAAGAAGACAACACGATCATCTACGTTGCGTCGCTCGGTTCCGGACTTCTACGGATTTCCGCGAACGGCGGAACGCCCGAATCTCTAACCAAGCCCGATGGCGCGGCAGGAGGGTACGCCCACGTTTTCCCGCAAGCGCTTCCCGGAGGACGAAGTGTTCTATTCACGACTTGGGGCCAAACGCAGGGAGGGGCCGTACTCTCCATGGATTCAGGCCGATGGGAAACTGTCTTGCCCAGGGCGGCTTGGGGAGCTGCGATTTTCGACGCTATAAGTGCTTCGAAGGGTCGCCTCTTGGTCGTTGACGAGGCGGCTAGCATCAGGGCTGCGCCAATTGACGCCGCACACCCCATTCCCACCAGTGCCGATACATCAGTCCTGTCTAACGTGTACTACGACGTGGAAAGTGAGACTCGGGGCTGGTTGGCTGTCTCAAACACCAACACTGTGGTATACACCCCCGGCAACCCCGCAAAGACATCTTTGGTTTGGGTTGACCGAGAGGGAAAGGTCGAACCGCTGGGCAAGGATCAGGATGTGTATAGGGAGGTGAGCCTTTCTCCCGACGGGACGAAGGCAATCGTTAGGGTCGGTCTCGATCTTTGGGTCCATGATTTGCAGCGCGGGACCCGCAGCCGCCTAACATCGGGGAACACCTCCAACCTCGATCCGGTGTGGAGCTATGACAGCACGCGGATCATTCTTGCCTCCAATCGCGGAGGCGACTGGGACATCTACTCACAACCTGCTGACGGATCGCTGCCACCGGAAGTGCTGCTCAAACGCTCCTACGACCAGTACCCGCAATCAGTTTTGGCCGACGGGACACTGCTTTACGCTGAAATCCACCCCAAGACAGGCATGGGTCTTTGGACCTTGTCACCTGATGGAAAGACCTCTCCTTTCCGGGTAACCCCATTCAATGAGAGGGGTGGCCAATTCTCGTCGGGCCCGGAGGGTGGGCCGCATAGGGTCGCCTATTCATCTGACGAGTCGGGCCGACTTGAGATTTACGTGCAGTCATACCCCAGCGGAGCGAATAGAATCGCAGTCTCTAGTGGAGGCGGAATCCTGCCGAGGTGGTCGCGCGACGGCAAAGAGCTATTCTACGTAACTGGAGATGCCGTTGTTGCTGTAGCAATTCGACCGGATGGGTCCTTCGGCGCGCCCCGCAGATTGTTTGACCGGTCGAACTTTCTCTTTAACTACCGGTATTCGAGCTACAGTGTTTCGCCGGATGGCAAACGGTTCCTGATGATTCAGCGCAACCCTGGTTCGGTGCCGCGTCAGCTCAACGTGATTCTCAATTGGTCTGACGAACTCGATCGGCCCGCGCCGACGGGGGCGAAATAAGCACGACCGGAAGTGATTCACCTACTGTTCGTTCCTCCAACACGCACTTGCAGCTAACTTTCCACAACTATCAATTCCACCGCCGAATACCGGGTGCGCTTGATTTCAAGTAGCGGCGCGCATAGAATGATTTTTCAACGATGATTGTCCGCAATCTTGGAGGTACACCTCACGTGCCCGGCGGCCTTCCGCTGGGCTGTGTTGTTTTCAGGGGCCATTTTTTGATCGTGCCGAGGAGATGTGAATGGAAGGACCGATAGTCGAAGGTCTGACGTTTGACGATGTGTTGCTGCTGCCGGGGAAATCCTCGGTGCTTCCGACCGACGTCAATACGCAGACGCATGTTACAAAGAAAATTCCGTTGAACATTCCGCTCGTGTCCGCGGCGATGGATACTGTCACCGAGTCGCGCCTTGCCATTGCCATGGCGCGGCAGGGCGGGCTGGGCTTCGTGCACCGCAGCATGTCCATCGAGCGGCAGGCCGAAGAAGTCGACCGTGTGAAGCGCTCAGAGAGCGGAATGATTGTTGATCCGGTGACGATTTCGCCCGATCTTTCGGTGCGCGATGCGATGGAAATTATGTCGAAGTACCGCGTCTCAGGCTTGCCTGTGACGCAAGGACCGCGCCTGGTGGGCATTCTGACCAATCGCGACCTGCGCTTTGAAAAAAACCTGGACCAGTCAGTCAGCAACGTGATGACAAAAGAGAAATTGATAACGGTGCCGGTGGGCACGACGCTCGAAGAGGCCGAGCGCATCCTGCAAACGCATCGGATTGAAAAACTGCTGGTCGTGGACGCCGAGTTCCGCCTTAAAGGCCTTATCACCGTCAAGGACATACAAAAAAAATTGGAGTTTCCGAACGCCGCGAAGGACTCCCAGGGCCGCCTGCTCGTGGGCGCGGCCATCGGCGCGACCGGAGACTTCCTGGAGCGCGCCATCGAGCTGGAACAGTCCAAGGTGGACGTGCTGGCAATCGACACGGCGCATGGACATTCCGTGCGCGTCATGGATGCGATCCGCACGGTGAAGCATCGCCTGCCTGAGATGCAATTGATCGCGGGCAACGTGGGGACCTTCGAGGGCGCGCGCGATTTGATCGCCCTGGGCCTTGACGGGATCAAGGTAGGCATCGGTCCAGGTTCGATTTGCACGACGCGAGTGGTGACCGGAGCGGGCGTGCCGCAAATTACAGCGATTCTTGAAGCAGCCCGCGCCACCAAAGGAACGGGAGTGCCGGTGATCGCCGACGGCGGCATCAAGTATTCCGGCGATATCAGCAAGGCCATCGCAGCGGGCGCGGCCGTCACGATGCTTGGCGGACTGTTCGCGGGGACGGAGGAGTCGCCGGGCGAAACGATTCTTTACCAGGGACGCACATTTAAGTCGTACCGTGGAATGGGCTCGCTTGGCGCGATGCAGGCGGGTTCGGCCGATCGCTACGCGCAGGAAGGCGCCCCGCGAGGGAAATCCGTGCCGGAGGGCGTTGAGGGGCGCGTGCCTTACAAGGGCTCGCTCGCCGCTTTGACGGACCAGTTGGTTGGCGGGCTCAAGAGCGGAATGGGTTACTGCGGCGTGGCTACGCTTGCCGAGTTGCAAGAGCGCTCCCGCTTCGTGCGGATCACGGTCGCGGGCCTCCGCGAAAGCCACGTTCACGACGTGATCATCACGCGTGAGGCGCCGAACTACCAGGTGGAGTAGTGATGGCCGGGACTCAGCCGCTTGCGCGCCGCCTGGCGCCGTGGCTGCCTACGATCGTCTGGGCCATGCTGATTTCATGGGCCTCCACTGATTTATTTTCTGCCAGCCATACATCGAGATACATTCTTCCGGCGCTGCACTGGTTGCTTCCGCATGCAAGCGCCGAAACGCTTGACTGGTTGCATTCCTTGATCCGCAAATCGGCCCACTTCATGGAATATTTCGTGTTCGGTCTCCTTCTACTACGTGCGATACGCGGGAAACATCGAGGGTGGCGGATCCGCTGGGCGATCGTCGCGCTGGCGATTGTGGCGGGATATTCGGCGCTCGATGAATTTCATCAGTCGTTCGTGCCGAGTCGCACGGCGTCGCCGTGGGACTCTCTGCTCGATACGTCAGGTGCGGCGATTGCTCAGGTGCTCGTGTGGCTATGGTTCCGGGTTCGTACCCGAAACCCTGCCGACGTCCCGGAGGACGTTGCTCCCGCAGTGCGAGAGTAGCTCGCGTCTCGCATGAAGGATTCAGCAGGATGGAAACGCGTTTGAACGAGATTTTGCGCGCGATCTTGTGGCGCCGGCGCCACGCCGGCGATGTTGCGCTGCGCTCGCCGCACCAGAAACGGCCGGCGAGACGCCGGCGCCACGGATGCCACGCAAAAAGGCCCGCTCCGAAAGGACGGAACGGGCCTCTTGGTTAAACCTGAGTTTGATGGAATTGTTACGCGCCGGCCTTCTCTTCTTTTGTCTCTTCCTCAGTGGCCTCGGGCTTGGCGGCTTTTTCCTTCTTTTCCTTCTTCTTGAGCTTTGAACCCAACAGCTCGAGGATGGCCAGGTTTGCTCCATCGCCTATTCGGAATCCGGCATGAATAATCCGCGTGTAACCGCCGGCTCGGCTCGAGAAACGCGGGGCGATGTCGGCAAAAAGTTTCTTGGTGGCGTCAGGCGTCATGAGGTAAGCGGCGGCCTGGCGGCGGGAATGGAGGGTATCGCGCTTGCCGAGCGTGATCATTTGCTCGACGAGCGGCTTGGCGGCCCTGGCGCGCGTGAGCGTGGTGGTAATGCGCTCGCGCTCGATGACGTTGGTCACCAGGTTACGCAGCGTGGCGCGCCGATGCGCCGGCTGGCGGCCTAGTTTTGAACCATAGTTGCGATGTCGCATAAGTGGATACCCCGCGCGCTTATATGCCCGCGGTTTCCTCCGTCGTGGGTGGGGCTGTCTGGCTCGGGAGCGGCGGCCAGATGATGCGGCCATGCTCATCGAACTTCATGCCCAGACTCAGGCCCATCTTGGTCAGGATTTCCTTGATCTCGTTGAGCGATTTGCGGCCGAAGTTTTTCGTCTTCAGCATTTCGTTCTCGCTCTTCTGCACCAGCTCGCGGATGGACTGGATATTCGCGTTCTTTAAGCAATTGTACGAACGCACGGAGAGTTCAAGTTCCTCGACGGAACGATCCAGGTGCTCGACGCGCGGGTCGTTGTAGGACTCCACCGCTTCCTCCGGCAGGTCCGGCTGCTCCTCGAAGTTGATGAAGATGCTCATGTGGTCCTTGACCAGCTTCGAGGCCAGGCCGATGGCATCCTGAGGCGTGATCGCGCCGTTGGTCCAGACTTCCAGCGCCAGTTTTTCGTAGTCCGTCATCTGGCCGAGACGCGCTGCCTCGACGGCATAGTTGACCTTGCGCACGGGCGAGTGAACGGAATCCACGGGGATATAACCAATCGGTAAATCTTCGTCGAAATTGCGGTCCGCCGAGACGTAGCCGCGGCCATTCTTCACGCGCATTTCGAGCTGAAGTTTTCCGCCTTCATTCACGGTGGCGACGTAAACGGTCTTGTCCAGCACCGCGAAATCGGCGTCTTCCTCGATCATGGCCGAGGTCACGACGCCGGGATTCTCGACATTGACGAAGATCGTCTTCGGCTGGTCGTTGTTGAGCTTGAGCGGCACCTGTTTCAGGTTGAGGATAATATCGGTGGCGTCCTCGACCACGCCGGGAATCGACGAGAATTCGTGCAGCACGCCTTCGATCTTTACGGCCGTGATGGCCGCGCCCTCAATCGAGCTCAGCAGAGCCCGGCGCAGAGCATTGCCAACCGTGGTGCCCCAGCCGCGCTCAAACGGCTGCGCGGAGAATTTACCAAACTTATCTGTAAGCGACTCGAGTTCGGCCGCCAAGCGCTTCGGTTTCTGAAAGCCTTTCCACATCTGTTCAGTCCTTCCTCCCCGCGATGGCGGGGAATGCAATTCACGACCCGTGATCTCAAATTTGAAATTTGAGATTTGAAATTCGCCGTGCCACTACTTTGAATACAACTCGACAATGAGCTGCTCGGTGATGGGCGGAGTCTGGACGTTCTCGCGCTTCGGCAGCGCCACCACGCGTGCCTTGAACGCCTCGCGGTCGATTTCGAGCCAAGGGACCGCGTTTTGGCTCTGGGCGACGTTGCGCGCTTCGAGCACCATCGTGTTCTGGTGCATTTTTTCCTTGAGTGCGATTTCCTCGCCGACGCTGACCAGGTACGAAGGAATGTTGACCTTCTTACCGTTGATGCGGACGTGCCCGTGGAGGACGATCTGCCGCGCCTGGGAGCGCGAACTCGCCAGACCCGATCGCCATACGGTGTTGTCCAGGCGCCGCTCGAGCATGACGATGAGGTTCTCGCCGGTTGGTCCCTGCGCGCGCTCGGATTTTTCGACGTAGTTGCGGAACTGCCGCTCGAGAAGTCCGTAGGTTCGCTTCACCTTCTGCTTCTCGCGCAATTGCAGGCCGTATCCCGCAAGTTTTTTTACGCGGCGGGACTGACCGTGCTGTCCCGGGACAAAGTTGCGCTTTTCAATGGCGCACTTCTCGGTAAAACAGCGCAGCCCTTTCAAAAACAGCTTCTGCCCTTCCCTGCGGCAGAGCCGGCAAACCGCTTCTCGATGTCGTGCCAAATGCGTTTCTCCTTATGTTGCTGCTTCTCAAAATTCAAGTTCCCTGGCGTCAAATCAGACGCGGCGCCGCTTCGGCGGCCGGCAGCCATTGTGCGGAATCGGCGTCACGTCCTTGATGTGCACGATGTGCAAACCCGATGACGCCAGCGCGCGCACGGCCGATTCACGGCCGGAGCCAGGACCCTTCACACGAACTTCAATCGATTTCATGCCGTACTGGTCGCGCGCCACCCCGGCGGCTGATGCCGAGGCTTGCTGCGCGGCGTACGGCGTTCCTTTGCGCGAGCCCTTGAAGCCGATCGATCCGGCGGAAGACCACGATACCGCGCGCCCATCCGGTCCGCAGATGGTAATGATCGTGTTGTTGAACGTGGCCTGGATGTGCGCCACGCCGTGCGGCACCACGCGCTTCTCCCGCTTCTTCTTGAACTCTTTCTTGCGCTTCGATGTTTTTGCCGGCGCCTGTGTTGTGGCGTCCTGTTGTTGTGGCTCTTTTGCCAAGTCGGTACCCTCGTTTCAATCTCGATTTCGGCCCGGACGCTTCACCGGGATTTAAGACGCGCCAGGCGGACGGCTACTTCCGCGCCGCGACTTTCTTCTTCGCCGCGACGGCGCCCTTGCGCGGACCTTTGCGCGTTCGTGCATTGGTGTGCGTGCGCTGGCCACGCACCGGAAGATTCCGGCGATGACGCATCCCGCGGTAGCACTGGATCTCAATCAGCCGCCGGATGTTCATCTGTACTTCCTTGCGGAGATCGCCTTCGACGCGGCCCTCGGATTCGATTGCCTGGCGGAGGGCGTTAATTTCTTCCTCGGTCAGGTCTTTCACCTTCTTGGTGTGATCCACGTTCGCCTTCGCGCAAAGCGATTTCGCGCGCGGCTGTCCGATGCCGTAGATCGACGTCAGGCCCACCCAGATTCGCTTTTGTACCGGAAGATCTACTCCTGCAATACGCGCCATGCGTGCTCCTCAATTCTCTGCTGACTATCCCTGGCGCTGCTTGTGTTTGGGGTTGGTGCAAATCACGCGCACCACGCCGCGCCGATGGATCACCTTGCACTTGTCACAAATTTTCTTTACCGATGCTCGGACTTTCATTTCCCTGCTCCTTGATCAATCTGTTGCGCTACTTATACCGGTACACGATGCGGCCGCGGGTAAGATCGTACGGCGAAAGCTCCACTGCAACCTTGTCCCCGGCGAGGATGCGAATAAAATTCTTGCGCATCTTCCCGGAAATGTGCGCCAGCACCTGGTGCTTGTTCTCCAGCTCGACCCGAAACATGGCGTTGGGCAGCGGCTCGATCACCGTCGCCATCACTTCGATGGCGTCTTCCTTCGGATTGGAGGCGTCGGCCTTGCGCTTATCCGCCTCGGGTCGCTTGCCCATATGCCCTCTCGCCCCGGTCACCAAGACGGTCCCTGCATTTCGCGAGGGCGCGTCAATACCCAGGGCCCGTTTGAGGTAACCGCCACCGTGTGCTCAAAATGCGCCGAGTTGGTGCCGTCGGTGGTCACCGCGGTCCAATCATCCTCAAGCACCCGGACATCCGGTCCGCCGACATTCACCATCGGCTCGATCGCGAACACCATGCCCTCCTGCAAGCGCAGGCCGCGGCCGGGTTCTCCATAATTTAGCACGTTGGGCTCCTCATGAATGTGCGTACCAATGCCGTGGCCGCAGAGATCGCGAACCACCGAATATCCGTTCTTGCGCTCGGCCCAGTCCTGCACGGCGGCCGATATATCCGTGAGCCGGTTGCCGACGCGCACCTTATCTATGGCCAGATCCAGAGATTCACGGGTCACTTGCAAGAGCCGCTGTAACTCCGGAGAAATTTCGCCGACCGGAACCGTCACAGCCGCGTCTGCATAATAGCCGGCATATTCAACGCCGAAATCGAGCGAAATTATGTCGCCCTGTTCGAGCCGCCTCGACTTCGAGGGGATGCCGTGCACCACCTCGGAATTGATCGACGTGCACAAAGTCGCCGGATAGCCCCTGTAATTCTTAAACGCAGGCCGGACTTTTAGTTCCGTTGTGCGTCGCTCCGCGTATTCGTCGAGGTCTTTCGTCGAGACCCCAGGCTGTGCCATCCCGCGCAGGTGGTTCAGGATTTCCCAGATCACCAGGCCGGCGCGGTGCATTTTTTCCAGTTCAGCCTGCGACTTGCACACAATCATTTCGCTGCTTCCGCCCTGTCCAAAGTCTTCGCGATGCTCGCAGTCACGGCGTCCGCGTCGGCCATCGCGTCCACCGCGATCAGCAGGCCTTGCCCTTTGTAGTATTCCACTAGGGGCTGGGTCTGGTTCTCGTAGGCGTTCAGGCGGCCGCGGATTACCGGCTCGGTATCGTCGGGCCGGTGAACCAACTCGCTGCCGTCCTCATCGCAAATCCCCGCGGTCTTCGGCGGACGGTCATAGATATTGTAAATGTGCCCGCCCGTCTTGCAAATCCTGCGGCCTGTCAACCTGCGCATCAACAAGTCAGGATCCACCACCATGTGCAAAACGATGGTGTATTCAAACTTGTGCTGCCGGCAAACCCGCTCCAGATCTTCCGCTTGCGCCAGAGTCCGCGGAAACCCATCAAACACAAACCCATTGTCGCAGTCTGGCTGGGAAATGCGGTCCTCGACCATTCCAATCACAATTTCATCCGGGACCAGCTCGCCGCGTTCCATCAGCGGCTTGGCCTTTCTTCCGAGTTCGGTGCCGCGTTGAATGTGATCGCGGAGCATGTCACCGGTCGACAGGTGCGGCAACCGGTACCGCTGGGCAATCCGCTGCGCCTGGGTACCCTTGCCGGCCCCCGGTGGGCCCAGCAAGATTACCGCACAGTGCAGCCCGGTCGCTCGTTTAGCGAGGTTCCGATCAGCCGAAGCGGCGGCCACGCAGCTTTCCCTTCTTGACAAACCCTTCATAGTTCCTCATCACCAATTGAGCCTCAATCTGCTGAACGGTGTCCATCGCCACACCAACGACAATCAAGAGGGAGGTGCCGCCAAAATAAAAGTTTACCTTCAGGCCTTCCAGCACGAACCGCCACATGTGGTTGTCGAACCACGTGCCCACAAAAGGAAGGTGCTGGAGGTGAATACCGGCCATCAGCCACTCGGGAAGCAAACAAACTGCCGCCAGATAGACTCCGCCGACAAACGTCAAGCGGCGAAGAACGCGGTCGATGTGCTCCGACGTATTGCGCCCCGGGCGGATTCCGGGTATGAAACCCCCGTACTTCCGCATATTGTCGGCTAGCTCCGTGGGATTGAATACGATGCCCACGTAGAAAAAGGCAAACACGATAATCAAAGTAATATAAACCAGGATATACCAGGGCTCTCCCCAGGCCAGATTTGTCGAAAGCCAATCAAGAACCTTGAATTTTTTCCCCAGAACCAGATTGATCGTGCCCGGAAACGTAAGCAGCGAACTGGCAAAAATCGGCGGGATGACGCCGCCAGAATTAACCCGCAGAGGTAGATACGTCATCTGCCCGCCCATCATGCGGCGCCCCATCACGCGCTTGGCGTACTGCACGGGGATGCGCCGCTGCCCGCCTTCGACGAAAACGATGACCCCCACGACCGCAATCATCATGGCCATCAAGACAAGCAGGGCCAGGCCTGTAAACGCCCCCCACTGATTGGTGCGAAACTTGTCAAACAAGTCGGCGACGGCGCGCGGGAGGCCTACGACGATACCAGCAAAAATAATCAGCGACATGCCATTGCCCACGCCGCGCTCGGTAATCTGTTCACCGAGCCACATGATGAACGCCGAGCCGGTGGTCAGAGTCAGGATCGTCATCAGGATGAACCCGACGCCGGGATTGTAGACCAGGGGCTGATTGCCCGGGCCGCCGGTCTTTTCCAGAGTCGCCGCGATCGAGAGCGATTGAACGATACTCAGGAGAATTGTCAGATAGCGCGTGTACTGCGTGATCTTCCGCCGGCCAAGCTCGCCTTCCTTTTGCAAACGTTCCAGGTAGGGCCAGACAACAGTCATCAGCTGCAGGATGATCGACGCCGTAATGTACGGCATGATGCCCAGCGCGAAAATCGTGAGGCGGCGGAAATTGCCGCCGCTGAACAGGTCGATGACTCCCAGAACCGAACCCTGATTTGAATTGAAGAATTGGGCCAGGACGTCCGTATTGATTCCCGGCGTGGGCAGAAAGGCGCCCAGCCGATACACCGCCAGCATGGCAAGCGTAAACAAGAGCCGCTTGCGCAGGTCCGGAATCCGGAACATGTTGGCGAATGCTTCGAAGAACTGGTTCATGGCAAGATTTCCACCTTACCTCCGGCACGAGTGATCTTCTCCTCGGCCGATTTGCTGAACTTGTGCGCGCGCACGGTGAGCGCGGTATTCAACTCCCCGTCGCCCAGAACCTTGATGGCAGCGCGGGCTTCGCGAATCAAGCCGGTGGCGATCAATAGTTCCGGTGTCACCGTCTCTCCAGCCGGAAAAGCATTGAGCGTTTCCACATTCACCACGGCGTACTCGAAATGGGACGGATTGTGGAAGCCGCGTTTCGGGATCCGCCGGCGCAGCGGCATCTGGCCACCCTCAAAACCCGGGCGCCGCGAATAGCCCTTGCGCGATTTCTGGCCTTTGTTGCCTTTCCCGGCCGTCCTGCCGAGCTTCGAGCCCATCCCGCGGCCCACGCGCACCTTGCGGTGCCGCGATCCCCGTGGCGGCTTCAAATTTGAAAGATTCACAGCCATGGTTCCCTCAATTTTCTCCGCTGTTTATTCCTCAACGACGACAAGATGCCGGACCTTCAGGATCATTCCCCGGACGGCCGGTGTATCATCGCGCTCCACTACCTGCTGCATTCGGCGGAACCCCAGACCGCGAATGGTCGCCCGCATGTCTTTCGGGCAGCCAATGAAGCTAACTACCCACTTGATCTTGAGCTTTCCCGATTTGTTCTTCGACGCAGCCATGTTCATTCCCGGCGCGGTCAGCGACCGAGCTCCTCCACTGTTTTCGAGCGAAGTTCCGCGACCTTGGCCACATCTTTGAGGCGCAGCAGCGCATCGAACGTGGCTTTAATCACGTTGTGCGGGTTCGACGTGCCGATGGACTTCGTCAGTACGTTGGAAATTCCCGCCACTTCCATGACCGCGCGCACCGGGCCGCCGGCAATAATCCCCGTGCCATCGGGCGCGGGCTTCAGCAGCACCTGCCCCGAACCGTACAGGCCGAGAACCTGATGCGGAATCGTGGTTCCCTTCAAATTCAGGTGAATCAAGTTTTTCTTCGCCTGTTCGATCGCCTTGCGGATGGCCATAGGAACTTCGCGCGCCTTGCCCATGCCGAAGCCGGCGTTGCCCTGCTGGTCTCCGACGACAACCAGGGCCGAAAAGCTGAGATTCTTGCCGCCCTTGACGACCTTCGTCACGCGTTGAATGGCCACAACCTGATCCTTCAAGTTGTTGGCGTTGACCTGAATGTTTCTCCGGACCGCCAGGGTTTCTCTCAGAATGTGTTTCGACATATGCTTAAAATTTCAACCCCGCTTCCCGGGCCGCGGCAGCCAGGGCTTCCACTCGTCCGTGGTACATGTAGCCGCCGCGATCAAACACCACCTGCTCGATCCCAGCGGCGCGGGTGCGCTCGGCAATTTTCTTCCCGATCACCTTGGCGGCGGCCACGTTGCTTCCGCCCTTGAGCTCCTTGCAGGTGTCCTTGTCGAGCGAACTTGCCGACGTCAGGGTTCGCCCCGTGCGGTCATCGACGACCTGCGCATAAATATGTCCATTCGAGCGGTACACGCAAAGCCGCGGCCGCTCGGGCGTTCCCGTAACGCGGGTGCGCACGCGAAGGTGAATCCGCTGGCGGTGCGCGTTACGCGATAATTTCCGGACCGGTTCTGTTGCCACGAGTACTCTCCTTACTTTATTCCAGCGGACTTCAATTAAAGCCCGCACCCGGCATTAGGCGCCTGTCTTGGCCGCGCCGGCCTTTCCGGCTTTCTTCTTCAGGCGTTCGCCGGTAATGCGAATCCCTTTTTGCTTGTACGGATCGGGCGGACGCAGCGAGCGGATGTCGGCCGAAACTTGCCCGACGCGGCCGCGATCGGCGCCTGAAACCGTCAGGTGCGTCTGCTTCTCCACGGTAATCTGTATCCCCTCAGGGATTGGGAATTCGACCGGGTGCGAATACCCCAACGCGAAATTCACCTGCTTGCCTTTGAGCTCGGCGCGATATCCCACACCGACAATGTCGAGATCCTTCTTGAAGCCCTGGGTCACGCCGTGCACGGCGTTGGCCACGAGCGCCCGCGCCAGACCATGCAATGCCGCCAGTTCATCATTCTCGCGTAGCGCATGCAGCTCGGCGCCCTTCTGCTCGAGACGAATTCCCCGCGGCAGATTCACACTCAACTTGCCTTTCGGTCCCTGGACTTCAACCGAGCCCGCGGCAATCTGAATCTTCACACCCGCGGGCACGGCAATCGGTTTTCTTCCAATGCGCGACATAGCTCGATGACTCTCCTGCTAGGCCTCTACCAAACTTCGCAAAGAACTTCGCCGCCCACGTGCGCTTTGCGCGCGGCGCGGCCGGTCATCACACCCTTGGGCGTGGTCATGATGCTGATGCCCATCCCGCCCACGACCGGGCGAATTTCGGAAGACCCCTTGTACCGGCGGCTTCCGGGCTTCGAGATGCGCTTTAGGTCCGTGATCACGCTTCGGCGGTCCGGGGTGTACTTCAGAAAGAGGCGCAGCGTCTTGCGCGTCTTGTTTTCCTCGACCAGTTTGTACGTCGAGATATAGCCTTCTTCCTTCAGAATTCGCGCGACCTCAGCCTTCAACTTGGAAGTCGGGATGTCAACTCGCGCGTGGCGCGCCTTGGCCGCGTTGCGAATCCGCGTCAGTAAATCGGAGATGGGATCAGTTTGCATAGTCGTTTTCCGCCGTCTCTACCAGCTGGCCTTCACCACGCCGGGAATTTCCCCGCGCAGTGCGTGGCCGCGGAAACAGATGCGGCACATTTGAAATTTGCGCAAGTAGCCGCGAGGCCGGCCGCACAGGCGGCAGCGGTTGCGAATACGAATCTTGTACTTCAGCTTCTTACGCATTTTGGCGAATTGAGAGGTTCGCGCCATGGGTTCTCCTCAAATTCCTTCTAAGCCTGGGGGCGCAGCGGCACGCCCAGAAGCTTCAGCAGTTCGCGGCCTTCTTCGTCGTTCTTTGCCGTCGTCGTGAGCGTGATGTTCATGCCCTTGATCTTGTCGACGCGCGTGTAATCAATCTCGGGAAACACGAGCTGGTCGCGCAGGCCCATCGTGTAGTTGCCACGCCCGTCAAACGCGTTGGGCGGCAAGCCGCGGAAATCGCGCACGCGCGGCAGCACGACGTTGCACAGGCGGTCCAGGAATTCGTACATCCGGTCGCCGCGCAAGGTAACACAGCAGCCGATCGGCATGCCCCGGCGAATCTTGAAATTCGCGATCGACTTCTTCGCGCGCGTAACAATGGGTTTCTGCCCGGTAATCTGCCCGAGTTCGACGACGGCCACGTCCAGCAGCTTCACGTTCTGGCTGGCCTCGCCCATCCCGATATTCACAATCACTTTCGCGACCTTGGGCACGGACATGGGATTGGTCCGCCCGAACCGCTTCATCAGCGCGGGGACCACCTCTTTGCGGTACCGTTCATGCATTCGGCTCATCATGTTCCTGTCTCTTTACTTTCTCCTCGTTACTTTTCCAGCGTGTTGCCGCAACGCTTGCAAACACGCTCTTTTGTCCCGTCGGGCAGAAACTTATGCCCCAGGCGCGTGCCTCTGTTGCAAGCAGGGCAAAAAAGCAATACGTTCGAGATGGACATCGAACCTTCCTTCTCGACGATGCCGCCCTTGACGTTCTTCGACGGATTCGCGCGCGTATGGCGCTTGATCATGCCGGCGTGCTCGACCGTAATCGTGCGCTTCGCTGGATTCACGGCCAGCACCCGCCCGGTCTTTCCGCGGTCGCGGCCGGTCATCACGCGCACCTGGTCGCCCTTCTTGATTCCGGCTGTGGCCGGCGCTTGTTCCACTCGGTTTCGCATCGGGCTCACCAGACCTCCGGCGCGAGCGAAACAATTTTCGCGAACTTCTTCTCGCGCAGTTCGCGCGCCACGGGTCCGAAAACGCGCGTGCCCACGGGTTCGTTGGCGTCGTTGATCAGCACCGCGGCGTTGTCGTCAAAACGGATGTAGGTGCCGTCCTTCCGGCGGTGTTCTTTGCGCGTGCGCACCACCACGGCCTTCACGACTTTGCCCTTCTTGATCGGGCTGTCCGGCGCGGCTTCCTTCACGGAGGCGGTGATCACGTCGCCCAGTCCCGCGCGGCTGCCCACATCGCCGCCCAGCGGCAGGATACACGTCAGCTGGCGCGCTCCCGAATTGTCGGCCACCGTCAGCCAGCTTCGCATCTGAATCATGGCAGTTGTCCTTGTTCTCTTCCGCGCACGTTAGTTCACCCGGGTGCTGCGCGCGAGCACCTCGGCGAGCCGCCAGCGCTTCAGTTTTGACATCGGCCGGGTCTCCACGATCTTTACCCTGTCTCCCGGGCGCGCCTCGCGTTTCTCATCGTGCGCGTAAAATTTCTTCGTGACTCGCATCACGCGCGTATACAGCTTGTGCTGCACCAGGCGGGTCACCTTCACCACGATCGTTTTTTCCATCTTCGCGCTGGTCACGATGCCGGTCAGTTCCTGGCGATGGTGCCGCGCGGGTGCCGCCGCAGTTTCACTTGCCATCTGGCTTCCTCAATTCACGCTCGCGCAGCAGTGTCTTGACGCGCGCCAGGTCTTTCCGGGCGGAGCGAAGCTTGGTAACCGCTTCGGCCTGCCCCGTCGAGAGCTGAAACCGCAGGCGAAACACTTGTTCGGCAAGCTCGTTTGCGCGTTCGTTCAGTTCTGGCGTGCCTTGATCGCGCAACTTCTCGATTCCCCGCGCCATTAGAGGGCTCCCTCGCGGCTGACGAACCGCGTATGAATCGGCAGCTTGTGGGCCGCCAATTCCATCGCTTCCTTCGCCGTCGCCAGATCCACGCCCGCCATTTCAAACATCACACGCCCCGGTTTTACGACCGCCACCCAACGTTCCGGAGCGCCTTTCCCCTTGCCCATGCGGGTTTCCGCCGGTTTTTTGGTGAAGGGCTTGTCCGGAAAAATCCGGATCCACAGTTTTCCGCCGCGCTTGATGAATCGCGTAATGGCCACGCGCGATGCTTCGATCTGCCGGTCCGTAATCCACGCCGGCTCAAGCGCCTTGAGGCCGTACTCGCCGAAGGAAAGCTCCCCTCCGCGCCAAGCCTTTCCCTTGCGCCGCCCGCGCTGCTGTTTCCGGTACTTCACTTTCTTAGGCATTAACATGATCGTCTTCCCTTACACCCTTTCATCCATTTATCCGATACTCCGCTGGCTCTTAGTCGGCCGCCGCCAGCGCGACAACTTTTTTCTGTCCGCGCTCTGGAACATTTTCGCCCTGATACACCCAACACTTCACGCCGATCACGCCATACGACGTGTGCGCCTCGGCAAAACCAAAATCGATGTCCGCGCGAAGCGTTTGTAACGGCAGCCGGCCTTGCAAGTACCATTCCTTGCGCGCGATTTCCGCGCCGTTCAAACGCCCGGCGACGCGCACCTTGATTCCCTTGCATCCGAATCGCAAGGCCGAGTCCACGGCTTTGCGCATGGCGCGACGGAAGGCCACGCGCTTTTCCAGCTGTAGCGCGATCGATTCCGCCACCAGTTGCGCGTCCAGTTCCGGCCGGTGGACTTCCTGGATGTCGATGTGAACTTCGCGTTTCGTGCGCTTCTGAATTTCACCCTTGAGCTTGTCGATTTCCGCGCCTTTGCGTCCAATGATGATTCCCGGACGCGCCGTGAACAATCGAATCACGAGCTTGTTGGCGGCGCGTTCGATGTCGATCGAACTGATTCCGGCGGAACGCAATTTATCTTTCAACTGCTTGCGCAGCGCGACGTCCTCGTGCAGCAGGTCGGCATAATCGCGGTCCGCGTACCAGCGCGATTTCCAGGGCTTGTTGTAGCCCAGCCGGAATCCGTATGGATGTGTCTTCTGTCCCAAAGCTTCCTCCCGCTACTTCTTGCTCTTCCGCGCCGGCTTTTTCTTTCCGGCGAGCGCCTGGCGAGCCTTCTTCACCGCGCCCTTAACGCCCTTCTGCGATTCCGCTTCCGCCGCAGCGGCCGCGACGCGCTGCTGGACGGCGTGGTGATGCTCGAGAACGCCGACTACGATGTGGCTGGTGCGGCGCTGATACCGGAACGCGCGGCCCATCGGAGCCGGCCGCAGACGCTTCCAGCGCGAGCCTTCATTCACAAAACAGCGCGAAACGAAGAGATGATCGACATCCAGCGATGCGCCCGCGTCTTCGGCCTTGCGCTCCGCGTTAGCAATGGCGCTGCGCAGCACTTTCTCGACGTCGCGCGTCGCGCGCTTCTTCGTGAAGCGCAAAATCTGCAGGGCGTCTTCGGCGCGTTGTCCGCGAATCAAGTCCACTACCAGCCGGACTTTTTGAGGCGACATGCGCACGTGTCGCGCCATCGCCATGGCCTCAATTGCCGGAGCGTGTATTTGTTCGTTTGCCATGACGTTTGCCTTAAATTAACCCTTCGGCGCAGCCGGTGCGCCCGTCCCGGCAGGCGCCGCGCCAGCCGCGGGAGCGCCCGGCGCTCCCGGAGCGCCGGCAACACCCGCGGCCCGTTCGAGCGCGGCCTTCACGGCGTGGCCCTTAAACGTGCGCGTCGGCGCAAATTCTCCGAGCTTGTGCCCGATCATCTGTTCGGTGACGTACACCGGAATAAATTTTCTGCCGTTGTGCACGGCAATCGTGTGACCGATCATGTCGGGAAGAATCGTCGAACGCCGCGACCACGTCTTAATCACTTTCTTTTCGTTGCGCGCGTTCATTCCCTCCACCTTTTCGCGCAGGTGGCTATCGATGAACGGACCTTTTTTTAGCGAGCGTGCCATCGTTTCTCCGTACTCCTCAGCGGCTCTTCGACTTTATTCTTCAACCCGGCGCAGCTTGATCCATTGCGCCCGGCGCAGTTTGCGGAATCCGCGCACGGGTCCCGGCACGCGGTGTGAAAGCGGGCAGAACGGGCACACAAACCGCGTGCCTTGCGCGTTCGGCGTTTTCTCCACAGCCACGGCCCAACCCGGTTTGCATAACCGGTATTGCACCTGCACGGGCGGGGCGGCCACAAATCGCGCGGCGTGCTTGACCGGCTTCACCGGACGCGCCGGGCGAACGGATTTGCGCGCGCGCGCCACCCGGCGTGTTGTATTGCGTGTTCGTCTGCTTCTTGATGCGCTCATAGTTTTTCTCTCAATGCCCGCCGCGCCAGGCTGACATTTTCCGTGCTCTCGACAAATCAAAAAACCAACTCTTACGGCTTGCGCCGCTGAACAATCTGTTTATCCGACCGCCGATTGCGGCGCGTCTTGGCGCCCAATGTGGGAAAGCCCCACGGTGTTTGCGGATGATTTCCCTTGACGCGTCCCTCACCACCGCCGTGCGGATGGTCGACCGGGTTCATCGCCACGCCGCGCACCGTTGGACGCCGCCCATGCCACCGCGTGCGGCCAGCTTTGCCGTACGTGACGTTCTCATGGTCGAGATTTCCGACTTGGCCGATCGTGGCCATGCAATCCAATCCGAACTTCCGAACTTCGCCCGACGGCAGCTTGACGAGCGCGATATCGCCTTCTTTGCTAAGCAATTGCGCCGAGCCGCCTGCGGCGCGAACCGCCTGGGCGCCCTTGCCGGGCTGCAGCTCCAGATTATGCAACTGCGTTCCGGGAGGAATGAACCGGATGGGCATTGCGTTTCCGGGCAAAATGTCCGCGCCCTCACCGGTCTGCACCGTCATTCCAACCTCGAGCCCGATGGGGTGCAGGATGTAGCGCTTTTCGCCGTCGGCATAGTGCAGCAACGCAAGGCGCGCCGAGCGGTTGGGATCGTATTCGATGGCCGCAACGCGCGCCGGGATTCCTTTTTTCTCGCGGCGGAAATCAATCGAGCGATACTGCTTCTTGTGTCCGCCGCCGCGATGCCAAATCGTGATTTCGCCGTGGGAATTGCGTCCGCCGGAGCGTTTCTTCGGCTCGACCAGAGACTTCTCCGGCGTCTGCTTGGTGATCTCGCTCTTGTCGAGCATGGTCACGAAGCGCCGTGATGCTGTATACGGATTAAAGCTTTTCAGTGCCATAACGCTCTCTTTTCCTCTGGCACGCCCCGCAGGTCCCCGCCTTTGGACGTCTGGGAGACCAATGCCGAAACCCCGGGCTACAGATTGTCCGCGTACTCGATCATCTTTTCGCCTTCCGCCAACTTTACGTAAGCCTTCTTCCAGTCGCGCCGATGTCCTTCGGCGCGGCCGCGGCGGCGAAACTTCCCGTGAAAAATCCCCGTGCGCACACCGGCTACTTTCACTTTGAAGATCTTCTGAACCGCTTCCTTGATCTGCGTCTTCGTCGCCGCCATGGCCACTTCAAAAACGACAGTATGCTGCGTCTCTTTCACCCCGAGACCTTTCTCGGTGATGATGGGCCGGCGAATCACTTGAAAAGCGCTGATGTTCATCTGCTCGTCCTCGGATTACTTCTTGCTTTTGCCCTTTTTCGACGCGGGTTTTTTCGCCGCCGCCTTCTTCACTGGCGCGGCTTTTTTCTTCGCAGCGGGCTTGGCGGCCTTCGGAGTCTCCGCTGGCTGCGCAGGCTCAATATTGACTATTTCAGAAGTCGACGCAGAGGTTCGAGGTCCGAGCGTTGTTCCCAGTCGCACAGCCGCTTCTTTCGACAGCATTAGACGATCGTGCCGCAGCAGATCGTACGGTTGCAGCGCGTGCGGCGCGACGAGCTTGACGCCTTCCAGGTTCCGGCTGGCAAGCTCCAGGTTCCGATTGGCCGAGATTTCGACCAGAAGGATCGTCTTCGTGTCCCCATCCAGGCGTGTAAGCGCTTGGCGGAACGGTTTGGTCTTGTGGGAATCGAGCTGCCACGCATCCACCACGGTCAGCTTTTGTTCCGCGAGCTTTGCCGAAAGCGCAGAGCGCAGCGCGCCCAAAACCATTTTTCGCGGCAAGCGATAGGTGTAACTTCGGGGCACCGGCCCGTGCACCGTGCCGCCCTTACGCCAGATCGAGCTGCGAATCGAGCCTACGCGCGCGCGGCCCGTGCCTTTCTGCTTCCAAAGTTTCCGGCCCGCGCCGGACACTTCCCCGCGGCCCTTGGTCTTATGCGTTCCCGCATGTTGCGACGCCTGGTACCAGCGCACAGTTTCGTGCAGCAGATTTGGGTTCACCTTCGCCCCAAACACTGCGTCGGGAAGGTCCATCTGGCCGACGTTCTTGCCTTCGAGATTCTTGATGTCCACAACCGCCATTGTCGTCGAGTCCTTGGCTGCTTTACTTTAAAATTGCTACTTTGACTTGCGGGCCTTCCGGATTAGGATGTACGTTCCCACCGGTCCCGGCACCGAGCCGTACACCAAAAGCAAATTTTCGTCCGTGTCCACTTTCACGACGCGCAGGTTTTTTACCGTCAAGCGGCGATTCCCCATGTGTCCCGGAAAATGCTGCCCGGGCCAGACCCGTGAAGGAAACGAGCTCCCGCCAATTCCGCCCGGCGCGCGATGATGCATCGATCCGTGCGTTTCATCACCCCCGCGGAAGTGCCATCGCTTGACCGCGCCGGCAAAACCCTTGCCTTTGGTGATGCCGGTAACGTCCACCAACTCGCCGGGTTGAAAGCGATCCACCAGAACGCGGTCGCCGGCCTTGGTTTCATCCGCGGAGTCCTCGATGCGCACTTCACCCAAACGCCGCATCGGCGCGGCATCCGATTTCTTGAAGTGCCCCATCATGGGCTTCGTGACGCGCTGCGGCTTGATGAATTCCACCAGGCCCAGTTGCGCGGCGTCGTAGCCATCTTTCTCTTGCGTCCGCCGCTGCACGACCACGCAGGGACCTGCCTGCAGCACCGTGCAGCCGACCGCCATGCCATCGTCAGTGAAGACCTGGGCCATGCCCAGCTTGATTCCGAGAATTCCGTTGACAGCCATGAAAGTTGCCCGTCTCTCCCTAATAAATAATCGTTACTTGCTCACGTGCTCTCTGCCGAAAGCCTTGATTTCCACGTCCACGCCCGGCGGCAGATCGAGCTTCATCAAGGCGTCAACCGTGTCCGGCGTCGGCTCCAGTATATCGATCAGCCGTTTGTGGGTACGCATTTCAAACTGCTCGCGCGATTTTTTGTCCACGTGCGGCGAGCGCAGGACTGTCCAGCGGTTGATCGTGGTGGGCAATGGAATCGGCCCGGCCACGTTCGCTCCGGTGCGCTTGGCGGTCTCGACAATCTCGCGCGTGGACTGGTCGAGAATTCGGTGGTCGTACGCCTTCAAACGAATGCGAATTTTTTCTCCGGCTGACATAATTTACTCGATAATCTCCGTGACGGCGCCTGCGCCGACCGTGTGGCCGCCTTCGCGGATCGCGAAGCGCAGCCCTTTCTCCAGTGCTACCGGGGTGATCAAACTGATCTCCGCCGACACGTTGTCTCCCGGCATCA
>Ga0210410_10000211_pt1 | contig 82179 bp, 67 predicted proteins | sample IncBWC4MmetaG_FD_161058 | JGI IMG/M metagenome (GOLD analysis project Ga0210410, IMG submission 161058) | Forest soil microbial communities from Barre Woods Harvard Forest LTER site, Petersham, Massachusetts, United States - Inc-BW-C-4-M | ecosystem: Environmental > Terrestrial > Soil >... | reverse complement strand
GGGGGACAACGTGAGCTGCGAAGTGTCGCTGATCACGCCGGTGGCGCTCGAGAAGGGGCTGCGCTTCGCGATCCGCGAAGGCGGCCACACCGTCGGCGCCGGCGCGGTTACGGACATCATCGAGTAAGTTGCGCTGTTTAATCAGGGGTTTGTGGGTTGGGAAGGGATCTGAGTCATGCGCGAAACCATTACGTTGCAGTGCGGCGATTGCAAGAACCGCAATTACACGACGACGAAAAACAAGAAGAAACACAGCGAGCGGCTGGAAACAAAAAAGTTTTGCAACACTTGCCGCAAGCAGACGGCGCACAAGGAAGTGAAATAGTTTCTTTCGCAGGGGCGGGGACAGGCCGGTTTTGAATTTAGGGGAGTCGTCCAACGGTTAGGACTCCGGTCTCCAAAACCGGGTATGGGGGTTCGAATCCCTCCTCCCCTGCCAGAGTTTCTTGGGACGGTCTCTGAAGCCCGTTCCAGCAGCAAAGAAGAGGAAGCATGACCACGCAGGCGGTCAAAGTGAAGAACGACGAATCACAAAGCAACGCGATCACTGGAGCAGCCTCCGGTGTCGCGCAGAAAGTCTCCGGAACCATCGGAAATACCCGGGAGTTTTTGCACGATGTTCGCGTGGAGATGAAGCAGGTCACTTGGCCAAGCCGTGAAGACGTTGTCTCCACCACGGGCGTCGTTATCGCAACGGTCGCCTTTTTCGGCCTCTTTCTCGCTGTGGTCGATTGGCTCGTGCAGCGCGGAGTCTCGTACATCTTGAAAGCGTTTGGCGGGTGAGGGATCAAGAACTCATGGCGATGCAGTGGTACATCATTCATACCTACTCGGGCTTTGAAAAGAAAGTAAAAGAAAGCCTCGAGAGCCGTGTGGCCGCATTTACCTTGCAGGACAAAATCGGCCGCGTGCTGATTCCTATGGAAGACATCGTGGAAGTCCGCGGCGGCAAGAAAGTTGTTTCGTCCCGCATGTCGTACCCCGGCTACGTGCTGGTCGAAATGGACCTCGATGAAAATACCTGGCATATCGTGCGCTCCACGCCGCGCGTCACCGGCTTTGTCGGTTCGGCGACGTCGCCATCACCTCTTTCCGATGCCGAAGTGGACGCCATCATCAACCGCGTGCACACGCCGCAGGACCGTCCGAAACCCAAGGTGGTGTTCGAGCGCAACGAACAGGTGCGCATCGTAGACGGTCCGTTCGCGAATTTTAACGGCAACGTCGAGGAGATCGACAACGATCACAGCCGCTTGAAAGTTTCCGTGACGATCTTCGGCCGCTCGACTCCGGTCGAACTCGATTTTGCCAGCGTCGAAAAGCTCGGCTGAGTTACGGCCTTCGCGGCCGCGACTTGTGGAAGGATTTAAAAGGATTTGAGGCAGAGACATGGCTAAGAAAATACAGACGACCATCAAGCTGCAATTGCCCGCGGGCAAGGCTACGCCCGCCCCGCCGGTCGGCACCGCGCTCGGCCCGCACGGCTTGAACATCATGGATTTCTGTAAACAGTTCAACGCGAAGACGGGCAAGGAACCGGACGGCATGATTTTCCCCGTGCTCGTGACGGTTTATACCGACCGCACCTTCACTTTTATTCTCAAGACGCCGCCGGCGTCGGTTTTGCTGAAGCGCGCCGCCAACATCGCCAAGGGTTCCGCAGAGCCGAACCGCAACAAAGTCGGCAAGGTCACCAAGAAGCAGGTTATGGAAATTGCGAAGATTAAGCTTGTCGATCTCAACACCACCAATCTGGACTCCGCGGTGCGCACCGTGATGGGTACGGCGCGCAACATGGGTCTGGAAGTCGTGGAAGCCTAGAAGTTCAGGCGCTACGGGATCGCAGGAGCAGCAGCGATGCCAAAAAAGTCGGGCAAACACGTCGAGAACGCGCGCAAGAAAGTCGAAGCGCGTCCGTACAAGCTCAGCGAAGCTGCCGAGCTTTTGAAGAAGACGCACCACACCAAGTTCAACGAAACCGTCGAGCTGGCCATCAATCTCGGCGTTGATCCGAAGCACTCCGACCAGGTGGTGCGCGCCACGGTCGTTCTTCCGCATGGTCTCGGCAAGGCTGTCCGCGTGCTGGTGATCGCCAGCGGCGAAAAGGTTCGTGAGGCGCAGGACGCTGGCGCGGATTTCGTGGGCGGCGACGACATGGTGCAGAAAATCGTCGAGGGTTGGACCGATTACGACGCCGTCATCGCCACCCCGGATATGATGAAATCCGCCGGCAAACTCGGCAAAGTTCTTGGTCCGCGCGGTCTAATGCCTAACCCAAAGACTGGCACGGTCACCTTTGATGTGGCCAAGGCCATCAAGGAAACCAAAGCCGGCAAAGTGGAATTCCGCGTCGACAAGGCGGGTATTGTTCATTGCCCCATTGGCAAAATTCAATTTGACGCCGCCAAGCTTGCGGAAAACGCCCACGCGGTCATCGGCGCCGTCGTCAAGGCCAAGCCGGCCGCGGCCAAGGGCAAGTACGTCAAGAAAATTACGCTGACCTCGACGATGGGTCCTGGAATCACGGTTGACTTGATCGAGGCGGAGACACTGGCGGCAGCCGCCTAACGGCGAGCGGAAACCGCGGAGCGATCTTATGAAAAAGCGCAGTGAAAAGCAGCAGGACCTCGACAATCTGAAGACCGAGCTGGCCAAGGTCTCGACTGTAATTCTCACGACCTTCCAGGGCATCACGGTCGAGAACGACACGAAGCTCCGCCGGGCCGTGCAGGCTGCTGGTGGCAAATACAAAGTCGTGAAGAATACGCTTGCGGAGCGCGCTGGCGTAGGCACATCCGCAGAAGGCTTGCTCAAGAACCTGACTGGCACGAACTCGATCGCTTACACCAATACCGACCCGGTCGCGCTCGCCAAAGCGCTCACCAAGGTGGCCAAGGACGTTCCGGCGTTTCAGTTCAAGTCGGGCGTGGTCGAGGGCCGCGTCGTTTCCATCGCCGAGATTCAACAGCTCGCCAGCCTTCCCTCCAAGGAAGAGCTCATCAGCAAGATCATGTTCTTGTTGAATGCACCGGCGCAGCGCATTGCCATGGCTTTGAATGCCTTGCCGCGCAACCTCGCGGTCACCGTCAACGAAGCCATCAAGGCCAGCAAGTTTGGGTCCGCCGCAGGTGACTCGACACCGAGTCCCGAAGCGGCCCAGTAAGTTTATTTTAGTTTTGAGAGGAGAAGAAATAGTCATGTCGAAAGTGGATACGATCCTGGATGAAATCAAGGGCCTGACGCTGCTTGAAGCGTCCGACCTTGTGAAGAAAATGGAAGAAACCTTCGGTGTCTCAGCGGCTGCGGCCACGGTTGTGGCGGCGGGCGGCGGGGCTGCGGCGGGTGGCGCTGCCCCGGCGGAAGAGAAGACGGAGTTCACCGTCGTGCTCACCGATGTCGGCGGCAACAAGATCAACGTCATCAAGGCGGTTCGCGAAGTCACGAGCCTCGGCCTCAAAGAAGCCAAGGACCTCGTTGACGGCGCTCCCAAAACCGTCAAGGAAGGCGTCAATAAGGACGAAGCCGCAGCCATCAAGAAAAAGTTCGAAGAGGCCGGCGCAAAGGTCGAGATCAAGTAGTGCGTGCCCCGGCTCGGCCGGGGTGCACGCAGCCGTGTCGTACGCGTTTCGGAGCCGGCGTTGCCTATCGGGCGGACGGGCCGCGCCAAAGGAATTCAAGTACGCAAGTTGAGGCTGGTCACTTTCATACTTCTCCTCGTCCCACAGGGACCGCCAGCAGCCGTGTGCGCGCTGACTACGGGCAGCCAGCGCCGCGCGTCGGCCGCGTCTTTTCTCTTTCTTCTCTTGTTTCTTGCCCGATAGGCATGCCGGTTCCGGCCTGGTCGGAGCCGCAGATAACGAGGTAGATCACGAAATGGCAAATAGCAATCAGCACGTCCGGGAACGCCAGCGTCTGGATTTCGCAAAAATCCAGGGCTCGATTCAGATTCCCAACCTGATTGAAGTCCAGATGAAGTCCTATCAGCGCTTCCTGCAGATGGATCTCCTGCCGAGCGAGCGCGAGGACGGCGGGCTTCAGTCTGTTTTCACCTCCGTGTTTCCGATCAAGGATTTCCGCGAAATGTCGCAGCTCGAATTCGTTGACTATTCCATCGGCAACTGGGAATGCAAGTGCGGCAATCTGAAGGGCCTGCACCACCTGCGCGCCACCTGCCGCAATTGCGGTGCATCCGTCGTCACCAATCCGTATCAGACCGGCGACGTCATCTGCCACAAGTGCGGCACGTTCAACAAGAACACTCCTACTTTCTGCAACAAGTGCGGCGACCCCGTGGCCATGCAGCTCAAGTATGACGTGAACGAGTGCCAGGAGCGCGGCATGACCTACTCCGCGCCTCTCAAAGTCACCATTCGCCTCACTATTTACGACAAAGATCCCGACTCCGGCGCGAAGACCATCCGCGACATCAAGGAGCAGGAAGTTTTCTACGGCGACATCCCGCTGATGACCGAGAACGGTACCTTCATCATCAACGGCACCGAGCGCGTCATCGTCAGCCAGTTGCACCGTTCGCCCGGTGTCTTCTTCGAAAGCGCCAACAACCGCACCTACTTCCTCGGCAAAATTATTCCTTACCGCGGGTCGTGGGTTGAATTCGAATACGACACCAAGAACATTCTCTACGTGCGCATCGACCGCAAGCGCAAATTCCTCGGCTCGATTTTCCTGCGCGCCTTGGGCATGAAGTCCAACGAGGAAATCCTGCGCACCTTCTATCAGGTCGAGCGCATCTCGCTGCGCGACAAGGATCTCTTCTGGAATGTTTCGCCCGGCATCGTTGACCGCAAACTCGCTCACGAAATCCGCAATCCCAAGTCCGAGGAAGTGATTGTCGGCGCGCACAAGCGCATCACCGAAAATCTCTTCAAGGAGCTGATCAAGGCCAAGGTCTCGCAGGTTCGCGCCGCGTTGGCCGATCTCGAAGGCGCCTACTGCGTCGCCGACGTGGTCAATCGCGAGACCGGCGAGGTTCTGCTCGAAGCCAACAAGCCTTTGACTGCCGATCTCTGGCAGGCTTTTGCCGAAGGCGGTATCGCGGAAGTTGACGTCTTTTTCCCCGAGCGGGACGACATCGGCCTGGTGCTTTCGCGCACCCTCGACAAGGACGCGATCCGCTCCTCGAAGGAAGCACTTATCGAAATCTATCGCAAGCTTCGTCCCGGTGATCCCCCAACGCTCGAAACCGCCACGAATCTTTTCCGCGGCATGTTCTTTGATCCGCGCAAGTACGATTTCAGCCGCGTCGGCCGCCTCAAGTTCAACATCAAGATGGGGCTGGACACGCCGCTCGATAACCGCACGCTCGATTCGCCGGACTTCGTCTCGGCTATCAAGTACCTCTTGAAGCTGCGCAAAAACATCGGCGTCGTCGATGACATCGACCATCTCGGCAATCGCCGCGTCCGCGCCGTCGGTGAACTGCTCGAAAACCAGTTCCGCATCGGCCTTGTCCGCATGGAACGCGCCATCAAGGAAAAAATGAGCGTGTATCAGGAAATGTCCACGGCCATGCCTCACGATCTGGTCAACGCCAAGCCCGTCATGGCCGCCATCCGCGAATTCTTTGGCTCCTCGCAGCTCAGCCAGTTCATGGACCAGACCAACCCGCTTAGCGAAATCACGCACAAACGGCGTCTCTCAGCCCTTGGGCCCGGTGGTCTTTCGCGCGAGCGCGCCGGATTCGAGGTCCGCGACGTTCATCCCACGCACTACGGCCGCATCTGCCCGATTGAAACGCCGGAGGGCCCGAACATCGGCCTCATCAGCTCGCTCTCTTGCTTTGCGCGCATCAATGACTACGGCTTCATCGAGTCGCCTTACCGCCGCGTAAAGAACGGCCGCATCATCGATTACGTCCAAATCGTCAATGCCGGCGACAGCGAATTCAAGGCAGGCGAAATCGTCGAAAGGGACCGCGTAGAGGAGCTTAACGAAGAGCTTAAGCGCCGCAAGGTCGTCTATGAGCCCTACTGCTTCTATCTCTCCGCTTGGGAAGAAGACAAATACGTGGTCGCGCAGGCCAACGTTTCCATCGACGAACGCCTGAAAATCACCACCGAGTTGGTTAACTGCCGTCAAGCCGGCAACTTCGTTCTCAAGAGCCGCGACGAAGTCGACTACGTCGACGTTTCACCGAAGCAGCTCGTCTCCGTCGCCGCCAGTTTGATTCCGTTCCTCGAAAACGACGACGCCAACCGCGCCCTCATGGGTTCCAACATGCAGCGCCAGGCCGTGCCGCTCATTCGCGGGGAAGCTCCACTGGTCGGCACAGGCATGGAGCGCGTCACCGCCCGCGATTCTGGCGCGGTCGTGCTCTGCCGCCGCGAAGGCATCGTCGACCAGGTCGACTCCGAGCGCATCATCGTGCGTGTGGAATCCGACCACTCCGGCGTTCTCAGCCGCGAAGTCGGCGCGGACATCTATCAGCTCATTAAGTTCAAGCGCTCCAACCAGAACACCTGCATTAACCAGCAGCCGCTCGTTCGCGTCGGTGATCGCGTCAAAAAAGGCCAGGTGCTTGCCGACGGTCCGTGTACCGATCGCGGTGAACTCGCCCTCGGCCGCAATGTCCTCGTCGCCTTCGTTCCCTGGCGCGGATACAACTTCGAAGATGCCATCCTCGTCAGCGAAAAGCTGGTCAAGGACGATTACTACACCTCCATACACATCGAGGAGTACGAAATCGAGGCGCGCGACACCAAACTCGGTCCCGAGGAAGTCACTCGCGATATTCCCAACATCAGCGAATCCTTTCTCCGAAATCTCGACGAGAGCGGCGTAATCCGCATCGGCGCCGTCGTGAAGCCCGGCGACATCCTCGTCGGCAAGGTCACTCCCAAGGGCGAGACCACGCTCACCCCGGAAGAGAAGCTCCTTCGCGCCATCTTCGGCGAAAAAGCCGGCGATGTCCGCGACGCCTCTCTCTATTGCCCGCCGGGCATCGAGGGCACCATCGTCGATGTCAAAATCTTCACCCGCAAGGGCGGAGAAAAGGACGAACGCCACAAGGCTATTGAAGCCACTCAGGTCTTCAAGCTCGAAAAGAACCTCGCCGATGAAATCCGCATCCTCACCGATGAGCGCCTCAAGCGCCTCTCGGATCTGCTCGGAGGCAAGATTCTCCAGGCCGACCTGCACGACGAAAAGACCAACAAGCGTCTTTTGACCAAGGGCACCGAGCTTACGCGTGAGCTGATCGAAAAGATCTCCACGCGCAACCTCAAGCGTCTCAAGCTCAACGAAAAAGATCCTCTGCTCATCGAAAAAATCGAGGAAGTCGAGGAGATGACCTCGCGCCAGATCGACGTCCTCCGCAAAATTACCGAGGAGCGCAAGGAGAAACTCAAGAAGGGTGATGAGCTGCCCCCGGGCGTCATCAAGCTCGTGAAGGTCTACATCGCCATGAAGCGCAAGCTCTCCATCGGCGACAAGATGGCCGGCCGCCACGGCAACAAGGGCGTCATCGCGCGCATCGTTCCCCAGGAAGACATGCCCTATATGCCCGACGGCACTCCCGTCGAGATCGTTCTCAACCCGCTCGGCGTTCCTTCGCGTATGAACGTCGGCCAGGTCCTCGAGACGCACTTGGGCTGGGCCTCCAAGGAACTCGGCCACAGCCTCAAGCGCCTGCTCAGCAAGGAAGCGCGTGCCGAGGCTTTGCGCCGCTGGTTCCGCGAAGTCTTCAGCGACACGGCGATCTGGAAGAGTCTCTCGAAGCTCGATGACGACGAGCTTCTGGAAACCGCCGAAGGCTTCCGAGAGGGCATTCCCTTTGCCACGCCCGTTTTTGACGGCGCGCGCGAAGCCGAAATCCGCCACCTGCTCGAAGTCGCGGGCCTTCCGCACGCCGGGAAAATTAATCTCTTCGACGGCATGACCGGCGATCAGTTCGATCAGCCCGTCACCGTCGGCTACATCTACATGCTCAAGCTTTCGCATCTTGTCGACGACAAGATTCACGCGCGCTCCATCGGACCCTACTCCCTCATCACCCAGCAGCCGCTTGGGGGCAAGGCGCAGTTCGGCGGCCAGCGCTTCGGCGAAATGGAAGTTTGGGCGCTCGAAGCGTACGGAGCCGCGCACATCTTGCAGGAGCTGCTCACCGCGAAGTCCGACGACGTCTATGGCCGCGCGAAAATTTACGAGGCCATCGTCAAGGGTGAACCTGGCATCGAGCCTGGCGTGCCCGAGTCGTTTAACGTGCTCGTCCGCGAGTTGCAGTCGCTCTGCCTCGATGTCGAGTTGATGAAACGGCAAAAGCCCGCGGAGAAGGCTGCCGACTAAGCGCCAGGTAGGGGCGCCCGCCATGGCGGGCAGCCTGACAGGCATTTGACCTTTGCAGTTTTCGTAGTGAGGGTTCTCAGCCGTCCTCGGTCAGCATCCTTGATGATGCTGACCGGGACGCAGCCCCGGTGAAAGCTGGGGAGGGAGGAAACAACCTTGTATCGCAGCAGCCCGTATGATCGCGCTAGTCTGATCGCTGATTTCGATTCCATCCGCATCAGCCTGGCAAGTCCTGAAAAAATCCGTTCCTGGTCTCATGGCGAAGTTACCAAGCCCGAGACCATCAACTACCGCACCTTCAAGCCCGAGCGCGACGGCCTCTTTTGCGCCAAGATTTTTGGCCCCGTCACCGACTGGGAATGTTTGTGCGGCAAGTACAAGCGGATGAAGCACCGCGGCGTTATCTGCGACAAGTGCGGCGTCGAGGTCACCCTCAGCAAAGTCCGCCGCGAACGTCTCGGCCACATTGAGCTGGCTTCGCCCTGCTCGCACGTCTGGTTTTTCAAGGGCCTGCCTAGCCGTATCGGCTACTTGCTCGATATCTCCATGCGCGATCTCGAGCGCATCCTGTACTTTGAGGCTTTTGTCGTCGTCGATCCCGGCGAGGTCGCCATTCTTCGTGAACGCGAAGTCCTCCTGGAAGACAAGTATCGCGAGCTCCAGAAGGAATATCCCGGACAGTTCACCGCCAAGATGGGCGCGGAAGCCATCAAGGAGCTTCTCCGCCGCGTGGAAGTCGACAAGCTCGCCGACGAGCTGCGCGATAAAATGAAGGCCGATCCGTCCCTTCAAAAGCGGATTAAGTACGCCAAGCGCCTCAAAGTGCTCGAAGCTTTCCGCAAGAGCGGCAACAAGCCGGAGTGGATGATTCTCGACGTGATTCCCGTTCTTCCGCCGGAGTTGCGCCCGCTTGTTCCTCTGGATGGCGGCCGCTTTGCCACTTCCGATCTCAACGACCTCTATCGCCGCGTCATCAACCGCAACAACCGGCTGAAGAAACTCATGGAGCTTCGCGCCCCCGACGTCATCGTCCGCAACGAAAAGCGCATGCTCCAGGAAGCTGTCGACGCGCTCTTCGACAACGGCCGCCGCGGCCGCGTTCTTCGCGGCACTAACAACCGCCCGCTCAAGTCCCTCAGCGATACGCTCAAGGGCAAGCAGGGCCGTTTCCGCCAGAACCTTCTCGGTAAGCGTGTGGATTACTCCGGCCGCTCCGTCATCGTTGTCGGCCCCGAGCTCAAGCTCAATCAATGCGGTCTGCCCAAGAAGATGGCGCTCGAGCTCTTCAAGCCATTCATCTATCACAAGCTCGAAGCCCAGGGTCACTGCACGACCATCAAGCAAGCCAAGGAAATGGTCGAGCAGCAGGATTCCGTCGTTTGGGACATCCTCGAAGACGTCATCCGCGAACACCCCGTGCTTCTCAATCGCGCCCCGACTCTTCACCGCCTCGGCATCCAGGCGTTTGAGCCCACCCTGGTCGAGGGCAAGGCCATCCGCATTCACCCGCTCGTTTGCACTGCGTTCAACGCGGACTTCGACGGTGACCAGATGGCCGTGCACATTCCGCTTTCACCGGAGTCTCAGGTGGAAGCGTCCGTGCTCATGCTCAGCTCGCGTAATATCCTTTCGCCCGCCCACGGCCTGCCTCTTGCCGTGCCGTCGCAGGACATGGTTCTCGGTATCTATTACCTCACCAAGTCCAAGCCCGGCGCGAAAGGCGAAGGCCGTGTCTTCGGCGGCGCCGATGAAGTCGTCCTTGCGCTCGAAGCGGGTGAAGTCGAGCTTCTCACTCCCATTCGTCTGCGTTACACCGGTGAAGTCATCGACCTCACCACTGCCTACGACGATCAGGACGTGCCGCACACCGAGCCCGTCAAGATGGAGCGCCAGTTCATTCAAACCACTGTCGGCCGCGTCATCTTCAATTCTCACTTGCCCGCGAAGTTCCCGTACATTAACGGTCTCTTGAAGAAGAAGGGCGTTCAGCAGCTTGTCTATTACGCTTATCTTCGATTTGGCCTCGAAAGCACTGTTGCCCTGCTCGATCACTTGAAGGACCTGGGCTTCACCTACGCCACCAAGTCCGGCATCTCCATCGGCATCGACGACATGCTCATCCCTAGCGATAAGTACAAGCTCGTCGAAAACGCCGACAAGGAAGTCTTCAAGGTTCAGCAACAGTACCTCGACGGCGCCATCACCAACGGTGAGCGCTACAACAAAGTCATCGCCATCTGGGGGGACGTCACCGAAAAAGTTGCCGACGAAATGTTCAAGGCCCTTGAGAATCAGGACAAGGGCGGCGGCATCAACCCCGTGTACGTCATGGCGGACTCTGGCGCACGCGGATCAAAGCAGCAAATCCGCCAGCTCTCCGGCATGCGCGGTTTGATGGCCAAGCCTTCGGGCGAAGTCATCGAGTCGCCGATCACTTCTAATTTCCGCGAAGGCCTTAACGTGCTCGAGTACTTCATCTCCACGCACGGCGCTCGTAAGGGCTTGGCCGACACCGCTCTCAAAACCGCCGATTCCGGCTACCTCACGCGGCGTCTCGTCGACGTCGCGCAGGATGTCATCATTAACGAGCGCGACTGCGGCACTTCTGACGGCATCTTCGTCGAGCCCATTATCGAAGCCGGCGTCGAAGTCGAGCCACTCCGTGACCGCATCGTCGGCCGCGTTTCTCTCGACCGCATCAAGGACTTCGAGGGCAACGTCATCGTCGAGGTCAATCAGGAGATCAACGAAGAACTTGCCAATGCTGTCCAGGCCGCGGGTATCGAGCGCGTGCGCATCCGCTCCGTGCTTACCTGCGAATCCCGCCGTGGTGTCTGCGCCCTCTGTTACGGCCGCAACCTGGCCTCTGGCCGCATGGTCGAGCTCGGCGAAGCCGTCGGCGTTATCGCCGCGCAGTCCATCGGCGAGCCCGGCACGCAGCTCACTATGCGCACCTTCCACATCGGCGGAACCGCCACCCGCGTCTCCGAGCGTTCCCGCCTCGAAGCGCGCAACAACGGAGTTGTCAAGTTCGTGGACCTCAAGTACGTTCACGGTCGTGCCAACGCCATCATCGCCATGAACCGTTCCGGCCTCATCGCCATCGTCGATGAAAAGGGCCGCGAGAAGGAGCGCTACCACGTCGTTTACGGCGCACGGCTCCGCGTCAGCGAGGGCGATGCCGTCACTCACGGCCAGCTCCTCGCCGAATGGGATCCCTTCACCTTCTCGATCCTGACGGAAACCGCCGGTTCGGTGAAGTTCGACGATCTGCGCCCCGGCCTGACCATCGACGAGCAAGTCGACGATGTCACCGGCCTTTCCCAGCTTGTTGTCACTTTGCCCCCGGGCGACGAAAAGCATCAGCCCGCCATCCTTGTCCGCGATTCTGCAGGCAAGGTTCGCAAGAAGTACCTCATGCCTTCTCGCGCCCACTTGATGGTGCAGGACGGCGATGAAGTCCAGGCGGGAGACGTGCTCGCGAAAATTCCTCGCGAAACTACCAAAACCAAGGACATCACCGGCGGTCTCCCCCGCGTCGTCGAGCTTTTCGAAACTCGCAAGCCCAAGGATCCCGCCGTCATCAGCGAAATCGATGGCGTCGTAAAGTACGGCGACATCGCCAAGGGCATGCGCAAGATTCTCGTCGAAAGCGAAGACGGCAAGACCGCCAAGGAATACTCCATTCCTCGCGGCGTCCATATCAACGTTCAGGAAGGCGACCACGTCAAAGCCGGTGAGGCTCTGATCGACGGCCCGCTCAACCTCCACGATTTGTTGGCCGTCCTCGGCGAGAAATTCACACAGGCTTACCTCGTCAACGCCATTCAGGAGGTTTACCGCCTCCAGGGCGTCAACATCAACGACAAGCACATCGAGGTCATCTCTCGCCAGATGATGCGCTGGGTCAAGGTCGAGGATGTCGGCGACACCACGTTCATCCTGGAAGAGCAGGTGGACAAGTTCCGCTTCCGCGAGGAAAACGATCAGGTCATCAAGGACGGTGGCCGCCCCGCGACGGGCCGCCCGCTTCTTCTTGGTATCACCAAGGCGTCGTTGTCTACCGACTCGTTCATCTCTGCCGCCAGCTTCCAGGAGACCACTCGCGTTCTCACCGAAGCCGCCGTTGCAGGCAAGGTGGACTACCTCCGTGGCCTCAAGGAAAACGTCATCATGGGTCGGCTCATTCCGGCCGGCACGGGACTTGAGCATTACCGCAGCATTCAGTTGCTTACGGAAATGCCGGCTCCCGCTCCGATCGAGGAAATTCCTGAAGCTGCCGAGCTTACCGCCGAGGAAGCCGCGGCCCTCGACTTCCTCCAGAAGGACACCGAGGCGGACGCTGCTACCGAGGGCTAGGAACAGTTGGCGACCCGGCGAGGGGTGTCTGACACTCCTCGCTGGGTCCCCGCCAAGCCTGAATCTCTTATTCAATCTTCCGGCGTCCCTTTCATTCGGGGACGCCGTTTTGTTTCGTGTCACTCCGAACAGGTACGGGTCTGGAACCTTCCCGGCTCTCCCGCCTTGCTGGTGAGCATCTTCGGTTCTTACAATGGTATGTAGGCTAAGCACGCATTCTCGCCTCAGTTGGGCTGCGCGCGCGGAGCTTCATGTTCGACGCCGAAAATAGAAAACCCGATTCCGGCTCCTCGAATCGCTCTGCCTCTGCCGAGGATCCTGGAAGGGTCTCTTTTCGCCTCGAACAGTTCGAAAAGCGCCAAAAGGAACTCTGGAACCTGACGTTTCTGGTGCTGATCGTCCTCGCGGTTGTTTTCGCCGCCGTCTCCTGGGATACCATCCGTTCTTTTGCAAGACAATATCAGGCGCTACCCATAGGTCTGGTCGTCCTCGTTGCCCTCTTCGCCTCTTATATATGGAAAAAGTCTCAGGAAATGTCCGAACTCCGCGGGCTCATTCGCGGCATCGAGGAACGCGCCGCTGCTCCCCCCAGCGAAAAACAGTTCGACCAGCTCTTTCAGGTTATTTCACGTTCCCAACAGGGCTTCCGCGATCTCATTGATTCGTTCGACGACGTTCTTATCGCCTTCACACTCGACGGCGAAATTCGCGCCGTCAATCGCAGCTTCGCCGACTTGGTCGAATCTTCGTTCCAGCAGATTATCGGCAAGCAGCTCGGCGATTTCGTGGAAGAGAGCAGCGGTGAGGGCCTCGAGATGTTCCGCCGCGCTCTGCCCCGCTTTCTCGAGCGCCGCAATTGGGCTGGCATCGTTCAGATTCGCATCAAGAATCAAAAACCCGTTTACTACTTCGATTGCGCCGCTCAGGCGATGCTCCGTGACGACAAAGTAATCGGCATCACCGTTCTCGCCCGCGACGTGACCGCCCAGCGCAAAAACGAGGCGCGCTTCACGGAACTCTTCGAAAACCTCCAGGAAGGCATCTATATCACCAATCCGGAAGGCGACATTCTCGATGCCAATCCGGCCATGGTGCGAATGTTCGGCTACGACAGCCGCGCCGACTTGTTGAGCGTTAACGCCAAGGATTTATATTTCAATCCAACCGAACGTGCCGCAAACGCGCAACTTTTCGACTCTCAGAACGCCGTGGTCCAGCAGGAAATCGTCCTCCGCCGCAAGGACGGGTCTCCCATCATCTGTTTCAACTCCGCCACTGCCATTCGCGACGCCGGCGGCCGCGTCCTTCGTTACCAGGGCGCTCTCATGGATATCACCGCCCGCCGCGAAATGGAGCGCCAGCTTCACCGCCAGCAGGAATTTGCTCGCCGTCTCATCGATAGTTTTCCCGATCTCATCCTGGTTCTCGACACCTCACGGCATTTCACCTTTGTCAGTCCTCGCGTCAAGGACGTCCTCGGCCTGGGGCCGGCTGAAAATCCCAACCAGGAGTTCAGTGACCACACCCACCCCGAAGATCGGCCTGCCCTCCTTTCCATGTTCGATGAAATTTTTTCCGGCCGCCAGACCCTGACTTCCCTCGAAGTGCGCGTCCGCAATAAGCATGCCGAGTGGCGCCGCATTCGCTTCAATTTCAGCCCTCTCTTTGATGAAGCGGGCAAGATTGACGGTGTTGTTCTTTCCGGCCGCGACGTCACCGACCTCAAGCGTCTGGAAGAGCAGCTGATTCAAGCGGAAAAGCTGGCTGCCATGGGCCAGATGCTCGCCGGCGTCGCGCATGAGCTGAACAATCCCCTCACTGCCATTCTCGGCGTCACCGAACTCCTCTGCGACCGGGAAGGCCTCGAAGAGCCCGTCAAGCGTCAGCTCGATCTAACCCATCGCCAGGCCCGCCGTGCCGCCCGCATTGTTCAGAACCTCCTCGATTTTTCACGCCCCGCCGCACCCCTGAAAAAATTGCTCGATGTAAACGGCATCGTCGAACGTACGCTCCAGCTTCACGAACACTCCCTCCGCCGCAACAACATCGAAGTTGATCTTACCCCCCTCCCCAATCCTCCCAGCGTCGTCGGCGACGCCAATCAACTCATGCAGGTTTTTCTCAACTTGCTAACCAATGCCGAATATGCCATCCACGAAGTCCGCGATTCCGGCCGCGTGCAGATCCGGCTCGCCGCACTCGGTTCCCGCATCTCCATCACCTTTCAGGATGACGGTGTGGGCATTCGTCCCGAAGCCCTTCCCCGGATTTTCGATCCCTTCTACACCACCAAGCGTCCCGGCGGAGGCACGGGTCTCGGCCTCAGTATCTGCATGTCGATTGTTCGTGAGCATGGTGGCGTCATCGAAGCGGAATCTCTCCCCGCGGGTGGCTCTGCCTTTACTGTCTATTTGCCCGTCGTTACAGAGTCCCTCCCCACGCAGTTTGATCAGCAGGCGCTCTTGCCTTCTTCCGCCCCCCTTCCTCTCTCGCGGGCCAGCATTAGGCCGCGGGTAATACTCGTTTTGGATGACGAAGAGAGTGTCCGCTCGCTTCTTGAAGAAGGCCTTTCCCTCCATGGCCTTCGTGTCGACTGTGCTTCGACCACCGACGAGGCCCTCCATCTCCTCAACGAGTGTTCCTATGATGTGCTGCTGTGTGATCTGAATTTGTCTCCGGGCGAATCCTCTTCGAGCGGGCAATCCGCCGCGCAACGCATTCTCGCCGCCGCCGGTGATCGCAAGCCCGTGGTCGTCTACATGACAGGCGATTTGGTGGAACACGGCGATGGAGCGCCCAGGCCCGGTGAACCGCGTACTCTCCAGAAACCCTTCCGCATCGCCGACGTCCTTGCCACTATCGAGGATGTCCTCAGTCCCCTGAACGTGCAAAACATTCAGGATTGAACGAACTTTCTCAATGTTAGGAATCACCGGTTGCCGTAGGTATTGCTGGGTTCGCTATATCCCGGTGATTTTGATGGGGACGCCTCCCATATTTGCTCTTAGCGCCAGAGGTGCGTCAGGAGTTAGCCCAACGCGAAAGCGTTGGGTACATCTCAGTGTTTCCCAGCCTTGGTGGCTGAGGGAACATCCACTCCAAAATCCCAGACGAATAAGTTCATTCCATCCGGCAATATCTCCGCCAGTGCGTACTCCCCGGGCGGCAGAGTCTCGCTCAACGTGAATCGGAAGACCGTCGCCGCCACCTCCCACCGTTGCAGCGAGATCGTACTTCTCTCCTGAGAAATCTGCTCGCCCATCAGACTGCGAATTGTTTCCAACTGTCGATTGCCCCCCTTGACCGTCGCTCGCACCAGCTCCACTTCTGGTCCCGATTCCCCCGGCCGGCTGCTTTTCTGGATGGGTGTTGTACGATCCGGGTCCGGAGGAGCTTCCCGCAGATAAAACTCCGCCTGCCCGTTCGTTATCCTCATCTTCGCCTTTGCTCCGGGAATTTCGACGTGATGCTTGCTGGGGATGATCGGTATCGGCGAAAGAGTCTGTTGAATGAGCCTCTTCTTATCCCTCTTGATCTGCGAGCCCACCTGCTCCAGGGCGGCAACGGATTTCCCATCAATGACGAACATTCCCTCACCCGGCGGCAAGAACACCCCCGGCGCCACTTGCAGGCTGGCGTCGATATCCATTGCGATCTCCGCCTTGGTCTCCACTTCCTGCTTGTGGATCTTATTGGCAAGTTCCGTTTCGGCTTTTCCCTCTTCCGCCTCGGCCTTTGCCGTAGCCTCCCAATCCACCATCGCTGCGGGGATCTCTTCCCAATCTCCCCTCTCTGCGCTGAAGTACCTTACCCGGTCTCCATTTCGCTCATAGCTCCTCACCAGCTGGAAGTTGCCATCTTTCAGAATCAGCTTCTTTCCTCTTGCGGGCCTCGCCGCTGTTTGGGTGGGACTTCCCGGCTCTTGCTGGGTTGCAGTCTGGCTTTGGGAGGGGGATTGGTCGGGCGCCGCCTGGCCGCGCGCATGCGCTGTCAATCCGCCGAAAACGGTCAAGCTTCCAAGGAGAATGGATTTGCCTAGGTTGGACATGAGGCGCTTACGGGTGCGATGCGATTTGAGGTTGCCTGTTTGCCTCTTTTGCGAGAATACCGCCGGCCTAGCATCCTCGCAACATTTCATTATGGGCCGGAATTCGTCCCTTGAAAACAGTTAGGGCTCTCGCCGGCTAATCCGGCGAGAGCCCTGGCAATCCCGAAGTTTGTTCCCTGGCTTAGTGCGAGCAGCGCGGAAACAGTGTAACCAGGACCATCAAGTCCGACAGCGTAAACAGCCACTGATCAGCCTGAATTCCCGCGGCTTCTGCTGCCCGGGCGATGAATCCCAAGTGGCGGCTCTTCGCGAAATTGCGCAGATGGTCGATGCAAATCCCAGTCAGGGTTGCGACTTCCGCATCCGTAAAAATCTTTTGACTCGCTTTAACGGTAACCATGGCCTTGCTCCTGTACCTCACTGCCCCTATTGGTCCCTTACCGCTTTCCAACTTCAGCCCTCACTTCTTGGATGCTGTAAGCATCGTAAACGCTGCTACAATCCAAGAGCAATAGTCGTTCCGTTTCTCCCGGCCAGAACGAACCGGCTAGTACCTTTCCACAAAATCCCAACAAAAAGCGCACTTTTCTTCAATCTTTTTGGGGGTATCACGACCAGTACTAAAGGACAGGTTGTCCTAAAGGACAGGAAAAAATGTGCTATTTTTGGAACATCCTACGCTCCGCCATATGGCGGCGGTTTCCTGCGATTTCCTGCATTTGCTTCGTGTGCCGTATCTCGTGCGATCCCACGAATGCAAACCATTCGTAAAAATTGAGTCTCCCCAGAAACGGGTGTCGCCAGCCATAGGCACTCAGATCCCGGTTTTTTGTCTCGTCCAGAAAAGCCAATGTGCGGCCTCTTACCTCTCGCAGTTCGCCAAGCATCGCTTCCTTCTCGCGCACCAGTTGAGGATTGACGGGAATCGGTGTTTTCCTGCGGATTAACCGCGCTTCCACCAAGGACAGTGGTAAATGCATTCTCTTGTAGAACGGCGCCGGGTCTGCCGGTTTCTGCGTCATTCTGTCTGCAGTCCCAAGTATGAACCGCTCCGCCCCGATCAAATGTGCCACGAGCTCGGCGGCTGACCAGGCTTCGTTTCCGGGGCTGGCTTTCCATTCGTCAGCAGGAATGGCATCCGCCGCGCGCAGCAAACCTTCCTGCGCTTGGGCCAGCTTTCCAATAATCGCCTTGACCGGTGGCATAGGGGAACTCACGAATTCTCCCGGAGAAAGATCAAAGATCGGTTCCCCCCGCTTCCTCAAAAGCGTGGGCAAGCTGCAAAACCCGTGACTCGCCGAAGGCCGGCCCGAAGACCTGCAGGCCGACTGGCAGCTTCCCGCAGACTTTCCCGCAGGGCACGGATATTCCCGGAACGCCCGCCAGGGATCCCGTAACTGTATAAATATCAGCAAGATACATCTGAAGCGGATCCTCGGTCCGCTCCCCCAGCCGGAAGGCCGGAACGGGGGAAGTCGGCGTAACAATCGCATCCACTTTCGAAAAAGCGTCCCGAAAATCTTGCGCGATCAGCGTCCGCACTTTCTGCCCTTTTAGGTAGTAGGCATCGTAGTAGCCCGCCGAAAGCACATACGTCCCCAGCACAATCCGCCGCTTGACCTCCGCGCCAAAGCCCCTTCCTCGTGTTTTCCGGTACATGGAAAGCAGCGTGTCGCCTTCTACGCGCAACCCGTACCGCACTCCGTCATACCGTGCCAGGTTCGAGCTGGCTTCCGCCGTGGCGATAATGTAGTAAGTCGCAATCGCGTAGTCCGTGTGCGGCATGCGGATTTCCCGCAGCTCGCAGCCCAGCCGCTTGAAGAGCTCGATGCCTGCTTCGATCTTCTTCCGGACTTCCGCATCCATTCCCGCGCCAAAATATTCCTTGGGAATTCCGATGCGCAGCCCTTTCACCGGTTTCTCGATTTCGGCCCGGTAATCAGGCACCCCCGCCGTCGTTGAAGTCGAATCGTTGGGGTCACGCCCGGAAATAATTTGCATCACCGTGGCAATGTCCTTCACATTTTTGGCAAACGGCCCGATGCGATCGAGCGAAGACGCGAAGGCGATCAACCCGTACCGCGACACCCGCCCATAGCTGCCCATCATCGCCGGGACCCCGCACAGAGCTCCCGGCTGCCGAATTGACCCTCCCGTGTCCGTCCCAAGTGCCGCAACCGCGAGCCCCGCCGCCACAGCCGCAGCCGAGCCTCCGCTCGATCCTCCCGGCACGCGGTCCGTGGCCTCGGGATTTCGCACCGGCCCATACGCGGAGTTCTCGTTCGAGCTTCCCATTGCGAACTCATCGCAATTTGTTTTTCCCAGAATGACCGCGCCGGCCTTTTCCAGCCGCTCCACAGCCGTGGCGTCATACGGCGGCACATAGTTTTCAAGGATCTTCGACCCGCACGTCGTCTTCACGCCGCGCGTGCTGATGACGTCCTTGACCGCCATCAGCACCCCCGCGAGGGGCGGCAGGGGCTTCCCGCTGGCGACCATTTCGTCCACCCTCTGAGCTTGCGCGTACGCGCGCTTTTGCGACAGCGTGAGATAGGCGTTCAGCTCGGGATTGCGCGCTTCGATCCGCTTGTAATATTCGTCCGCCAGTTCCCGCGCCGATATCTTCTTCGCCGCCAGCGCGCCTCTCACTCCATCTACGGTCCAATTCGCTTCCATTTCTTATCTCGCCACTCGCTACTCGTCACTATCTTTCGATAACTTTTGGCACCCGGAAATACGGTGGTTCGGGGTCCGGCGCCTGGCTCAAAACGTCCTCCGCCACCCCGCAGGGCACGACCAGGTCTTCCCGCAGTGTCGCATCCGCGGTCTGGTCATCGGTCAAAACCTGCGCCATCGGCTCCACATTCGCGGTGTCCAGTTCGTCCAGCTTCCCGATGTATTCGAGGATGGCGTCCAATTGATTGCGGTAATTCTCCAGTTCCGCCTCGCTCAAATCGAGGTAAGCCAGCTCCGCCACCCGTATCACGTCTTCCCGGCTGATCTTCATTTGGAGATCCTATTGCTGTTCCGAATGACGAAAAGAAATTCTAACATAGGGGATGGAGGCTACTGTGCTGCCGTCCAAACATGACAAGCTGTTAAGCGCGAATCTCTTACCGACCATTATAGTTGCCGGAGTCAGCTTGCTTGGAACAGGAAGTTTGCCTCGCTTGAACTCTGCGAAGGGCGAAATACCGTGGAAAGAAACCCTCACTCCTGCGGCCAAAGGCACACGCATTGCGGTACCCGGTTCAATCCTCAAGGAAGTCAAAGCCAATCCTGACGACTGCCTGAATCCTTCTCGAGAAGAGACCGCGAAGGTGGACGCATACCAATTACGCAAAGGAGACTTCCTATTAATTGCCATTTGGGGAAGAAGTTCGTGTTTTTGCAGCCCGACGGGCAACTGTTCATTCTGGCTGTACCAATCTCGCGATGGAAACAACAAACTGCTGCTGAAAACTGAGATGGTCAGGGAATTTGGGTTCTTGCGAACAAGCACGGAAGGACTTCCTGACCTTGTGTTATGGTCGCACGATTCAGCTGACCGATCGCCCGGTGCGCTGTGGAAGTTTAATGGACGCGCATACGATTCCGAATGCTCGTGGGAAATAGTCACCTCTTTCAGAGATGTTCCCAACGGAATAGCCGAACCTATAGAAAGTCACGTGGAAGACAGTACCTGCCACCAGAAACTCATTCCAGAAACCGAGTCGTTCCCTAAAAAATGAGAAGGGTCTAAGAGGCGGTAACCTCGGTGGTTTTGCGGGGATACCTCGTCGCCACATAGTTGTCGACCAGCGCCTGGAACGCGGCCGCAAGCTCGTCGTACGTGCCTTCGAGCGTCACATCTTTTTTGCCGTCGATGTACACGGGGCAGCGCGGCGCCTCGCCGGTGCCGGGCAGGCTGATCCCGATGTTTGCGGCCTTCGATTCGCCGGGGCCATTCACGATGCAGCCCATGACCGCCAGCGTCATCTCTTCCACGCCGTCGTACTGCGTTTTCCAAACGGGCATCATCTCGCGGATGTAGTCCTGAATCCGCTCCGCCAGTTCCTGAAACGTGCTGCTCGTCGTTCGGCCACAGCCCGGGCAAGCCGTCACGCTCGGCGAAAACGCTCGCAGCCCAAGCGCCTGGAGCAACTCGCAGGCAGCGTAAACTTCCTCGCGCCGGTCGCCTCCCGGCTTCGGCGTGAGCGAAATGCGGATGGTGTCCCCGATGCCCTCGTACAGCAGCACGCCGAGCGATGCGGCCGACCAGATTTGCCCCTTCATCCCCATCCCGGCTTCTGTTAGCCCCAGATGTAGCGGCTGCTCGGTTTTTGCGGAAAGGTCGCGGTACACCGTGATGAGATCGCGCGGCCGCGAGGTCTTGCAGGAAATAATGATTTGGTCGTGGCGCAGCCCGCACTCCAGCGCCAGTTCTGTCGATTGCAGCGCGGACAGCACCATGCACTCGTTGATGATCTCTTCGGAATCCTTGCCGAGATTCTTGTCGGTGTTCTCCTGCATCTTGTGCATGACCAGCTCTTGATTCAGCGAGCCGCCGTTCACGCCGATGCGCACGGGCTTGCCATTGTCGCGCGCGACCTTGCAAATCGTCGAAAATTGCTCGTCGCGCCGTTGCCCGGCGCCCACGTTTCCCGGATTAATCCGGTACTTGTCGAGCGATTTCGCGCATTCCGGATACTTGGTCAGCAGAACGTGCCCGTTGTAGTGAAAGTCGCCTATGATGGGCGCGTTGCAACCGGCATCGAGCAAGCGCTTTTTGATTTCCGGCACCGCCGCCGCCGCTTCCGGCACGTTCACCGTCCAGCGCACGATTTCCGATCCCGCCTCCGCTAGCTCCACCGTCTGCTGGAACGTACCCGCCACGTCCGCCGTGTCCGTGTTGGTCATGGACTGCACGACGATGGGCGCGCCGCCGCCCACGCGCACGTGTCCCACCTGCACGGCATAAGTCTTGCGCCGCGGGTGCCGCGACGCGGTAGCGTCAAAGCCTGCGATCTGGGTAAGCATTACTATTTCATTTTAGCCTGAGCGCGCCTCTCGACGATAGCGCGTCGCAGTTCACGGCTTGGCGTCCGGGTACTCCAATCGGTACAGCGGCTCGAGGCCGGTCCGCTTCAGCAGTTCCAAGACTTCCGCGTGGGAAAGTCTCGGGCTGGGTCGCTTGTCTGCGTTCGCAAACTGATAGCCGATCACGGCCATCACTGCCGTGTGCATCCCCAGCATGGCCGGATCAATTCTCTCAAAAGTGTCCACGATGGTGTGGTGCCGCACGTCGTAGTCTCCGTGCTCGACCTTCAGCTCGTACGCGGGCACACCAACTACCATGAAGGATTCATGATCGGAATCGAAGTCCGCTTCCATGAAAACTTTGTTCGCTCCGAACGGCACAAGCGGCTTTAGCAATTCTTTCGTGGCCGCTTCAAGGTCCTGGCGGCCGTTGAGCTGTAGCCCGAGCGGCGCCTGCGCGCCCGAATCGGTGTTAATCATCGCGCGAATCTTGTCGAGCTCTCCCTTGTGCTGTTCGACGTAGGCCCGCGAGCCATTCGCCAACTGTTCCTCACCCGAGAAAAATATAAATCGAATCGTGTGCTTGGGCCGGATCTTCAGGGCCTTCAACACGCGCGCTGTTTCGAGCACCGTAGCCACACCTGCGCCGTTATCATTCGCTCCCTGCGCCGGATCCCACGAATCGAAATGTGCGGTCAGCAACACCATTTCACTGGGATCGGAACCCGCAATTTCCGCGACGACGTTGCGCTCGCGCCCCGGGCTCGCGGCAAACGAATTCTGCACATCGAGCCGCACTTTTACCGGGCCTTTCGCAAGCAGCCGCCGGAGAAATGCCGCATCTTCACTGGCGATCGAAATCACCGGCAGCGGTCCGCGCGGGTAGAACCCAAACGCCGAGGTGTACACCATGCGGTCGGGCTTATCCGAAACGATGAACATCGCCGCGGCGCCCGCCTCTCCCAGTTGCCGGGCCAGTATCTCGCGCGTTCCTGCATACGACGACGAGACGCCGCTGCTTCGCAGATCGACAATGACCGCGGCCCCGCGCACTTCCTCGGGCTTGGGAACGTGGCCTTCGCCCGCCGCGCCGAAATCCACCACCGGCGCCTCGATGGGTCCCGGCGTGCCGGGGACCCAGCCATACGAGCCGATATAGAGCGCGCGCCGCACCGGGCTGATCACCTCGCCCGTTGCAGTGCCATGCTGCCAGACCGAGCTGAGTTCGTACTCCTCGAAGTGCGCATCGGCAAATGCCGCTTCCTTGAGCGTCTTCAGGATGAGTTCCGCTGTCGCGCGAGATTCGGGGCTACCGGTGATCCGCCCTCCGATGGTATCGGTGAGCGTCTCGAGGAAGCTCGACGCGCCTCCGCGCGTCATCGAGTAGCCCACGATGCGCGCGATCTCTTCGTCCGCTGCCGCCGCGGCTTTGCCGGAGCTAGATGGAACGGATTGCGCGGATGCGATTGCAACGTCGAGCAACAGTGCGGTGAGCACGGCGAGCACAGAAAGTGCGATGCGCGCGGTAAGCGCGGTGCGTGGAGAAAGACCCGAGAAAGACTTGCGCATTTCGTCTCCTCTCAGGAAGAAGCCGCTTGCGTCTCGAAGTTGCCGCGGAGCCCTAGGGCGTCGGCGTTTTCGCGCAGAGCGCCGATGCAGAAGCCGATGTGTTCTTCAAGGGGGACCCCGAGCTCCTCGGCGCCTTTGATGACGTCTTCGCGGCTGACTCCGCGCGCGAACGCCTTGTCCTTCATGCGCTTCTTCACCGAGCTAACCTCCAGATCGAGGATGCTCTTCGAGGGACGCACGTAAGTGCAGGCGGTAAGAAAACCGGCCAGTTCATCGCAAGCGAAAAGCGTGTGCTCGAGCGCGGACTGCCGAGGAACGCCGGAATAATCGGCGTGAGAGAGAATCGCGCGAACGATCTCCTCGGAATAGCCCCGCTCGCGAAGAATCCTGGCGCCTTCGGCGGGATGCTCCTTGTCCGGCGCGTGGTCAGTGTTGGGCCACCGTTCGTAGTCAAAATCGTGGAGAAGCGCGGCGAGTCCCCAAACTTCCTCGTCAGTTCCCGATTTGCGTGCGTAGGCTCGGACGCACGCCTCGACGGCCAGCATGTGCTTCCGCAGGCTTTCCGATTGTGTGTATTCGCATAGAAGTTTCCATGCATCGTCCCGTGTCGGCATGATTCTCTCCCTATGGAAAAGGTAGTGTAGCGTGGCCTTCTCTCCTTGGCGAGCAGCCTCGCATTGCGAAAGGGGCCGGTTAACAGAATACCCCCCACCCCGCCATTTTTTGGATGTGTGGCAAACAAAGAACTTTAAACCCTGCGTTTTCGGATGTGTGGTAAATAAAGGGGTTACGAGCGGATTTTGCGGATGTGTGGCAAACAAAGAAGTTAACAGGAATCTAAAGCTATCTATGGAGGCCGGGCCATAATCAATGGAACGTGAACCGGTTCTGCCCCAGAGAAGGCCGAGCAAAGAAAGAGGCAGTCGAGAGGTGCCAGCAGAAAAGTATGGCGCGATAGACATGAGAAAGGGTAGTAGGATATACACCAGTTGTCAAGTACTTCTTCAGTACCGTTCGAATCGAATGTGGAAAACGTTCGATTAGCATCGCGGGAAGATTAAGGGGCACCCAGCCGGCGCAGAGATCGGGTGCGAGGAGGAGGGAGGGAGCGGTGGAGCAATACGTTTTTGTGCGGCTGCATGCGCGCGAGGGGGAAGAAACCGCCGTGGAGGAAGCATTGCGCGCGGTAACTGGGCCCTCGAGGGAAGAGGACGGCTGCCTGAGTTTTCACACCTTCCGGTCGATGCGGGACCCCCGGCTGTTTTTCATTCATTCGCGATGGCTGAACGAAGCGGCATTCCAGAAGCACGCGGTATTGCCGCACACGGTGCGATTCCTCACACGTGTGGATGCGCTCCTCGATCAACCGCGCGACGTGACGAGGACGGAGATGATCGAGTGAATCCTCCGTCAGACGACTGTCCTTTTTTGCACAGTCAACTGCCGAGCGAGCTTGTTAGGCTGCCGCTGATCTTAACCACTCGGAAATTTGAGCCTAAGTTGCACGATAGGGCTAAGGGAAGCACGACGATGAAATGAATCTTCTTGGAACCGCAAACCATGTTTGCTCATCCTACTTATATAAGAGACCTCAAGCAATGGACGTGCAGAGGAGGTTCAAGAAAATGGAAATTTTGCGACGGGCTTACTGGTTGTCAAGATCTCGATTGAGCGAACAGATCTTGGTCTCCCTGTTGTCCTTTGCTCTGTTGTTCGCGACTTGGACCCCAAGCGTGTCGGCTTACCAAGATGCGCAAAACTCGCAAGCTCCCCCTCAAGATGCGCAAGCCCCGGAGCAATCCGCGCAGGCGCCGCCATACGCGCAACAGACTCCCGAGCAGATCCAGCAGTTGGTAGCGCCGATTGCGCTGTATCCGGATTCGCTTGTCGCGCAGATCCTGGCGGCAGCCACGTTTCCCGAGCAAGTCGTTGAGGCCGACAGATGGGTGCAAGCGCATCCTGATTTGAAAGACGAGGCTTTGGGTCAAGCTGTGGACCAGCAACCCTGGGACCCCAGCGTCAAGGCGCTGACTGCATTTCCATCCGTGCTCGGAAATATGGACAAGAATCTCTCCTGGACGTCATCTCTGGGCGACGCCTACTACAATCAACAACAGGATGTGATGGACGCCGTACAAGTGATGCGCCAGCGGGCGCAAGAAGCCGGCAATCTCAAGAACACCCCACAGCAAACGGTGACGGCACAAGGCTCGACAATTGTGATTGAGCCTGCCAGCCCGGAAGTGGTTTACGTACCTGCCTATGACCCCTGGTTGGTTTATGGAGGTCCCATCGAGGCGTGGCCGGGATGGTATCCGTATCCCGGAATCTGGTATGGCGGCCCGTATCTCTCGTTCGGAGTCGGCTTCGGAATCGGCGTCTTCGGAGGTTATGGCTGGGGCTGGCATCATTGGGGCTCCGATTGGCACAACCACGTCGTAATTTATAACCACAACAGGTACTACTCCCGGAGCAACACGTTTTATAACCGTAATAACTACTATCGAGGCGGAGACGCGCGCGGCGGAGTCAACCGCGACCGCGGCGGATTCAATGGCAATCGTGGCGGATTTAATGGCGACCGGGGCGGAGATCGTGCTCGCGGCAATGAAGGGAACAGGCCCAGCGCGAACATCGGCGAGCGCGGCGGAGTTTACAACCGTCCGGGTGCAACGGCCAGGCCTTTCAACGGAGACCGGCAGGCTGCTCGGGGATACGCCCAACCGCGAGGCCAGAGTGGGACCCGCTCGGGAGCATTCAGCGGCTACGACCATGGCGGACAGGAGAGAAGCTTTTCTTCACGCGGAAGCGCCAGCATGGGTGGCGGAGGGTCGCGTGGCGGCGGTGGCAGGCATTGATCATCAATTTCCCGTCTGGTTCCTGGTAGTTGGTAAAACCTAGAGTTGGAGAGAAGTGCTATGCGGCAGAAAAAACGGAAAAACAGCAGATTCGATCGGGGCACTTTCTTGAGACTGGCCGTGGTCACTGTCCTTTTAGCGGGCGGCTTTGCTACACGTTCCATGGCCCAGCAACCGGGGCAGAAAACATTTTCATCACCGGATGAGGCCACCAGCGCCGTCGTCACGGCGATGAAAAACAATGACGAAAAACTGATGCTCGAAATCCTTGGACCGGATGGGAAACATATTGTCTACTCCGGCGACGAGGTCGAGGATGCTCAGAATCGTGCAGATTTCGTTGAGCGCTATCAGGAAATGCACCGCCTGGTGAAAGAACCGGACGGATCGGTGGTCTTATATATCGGCGCGAAGAATTGGCCTACGCCCATACCCATCGTGAAAAAAGGCAATGCGTGGTTCTTGGACACGGACGCGGGGAAAAAGGAAATCTTGTACCGGCGCGTCGGCCGGAACGAAATATCGACAATTAAGGTTTGCCAGGAGTTGGTGGCGGCGCAAAAGGAATACTACGCCGCACAGCACAACGAGTACGCCAAGCAAATCTTTAGTGATGAAGGGCAGCACAATGGCCTTTATTGGAAAGCCGCCGATGCCGAGCCCCAGAGCCCCATCGGGCCGCTGGTAGCGTCGGCGGTTGCCGAGGGCTATGTCAAAGGGAAGAACGGTCCTCCGACTCCTTACCGCGGCTACTACTACCATATTCTGACGCGCCAGGGAAAAGGCGCTCCCGGCGGCGCCAAGAGTTACATCGTAAACGGCAAAATGACCGGGGGTTTCGCTTTCCTGGCCTATCCCGCGGAATACCGGTCATCCGGCGTGGTGACCTTCATCGTGGGCCCAGACGGAGTCGTGCATCAAAAGGATCTCGGAAAGAAAACCGCGATTCTCGGAAAGGCGATGAAGGAATATAACCCTGATTCCAGTTGGCAAAAGGCTGGCGAAGACCAAGAAGAGACTGCCGACGAGCAGAAAAACCCGTAAAAGAAATACTGTCGCTGCACTTCTTCCGCCTTTCCAATCGCAAGTTCCTCACGCGCTAGGATGTTCATGTGGGTTGCTTATCTCTTGTGTGCGCCGGTTGACTTTTCTTAAAAACAGCAAACGATTACTTACTTTTTGTTGCGTGGATCATCAGCGGGGTTGACGAATGTCGTTCCGGTTGGGCCGAAGGCCGTGCATTCCACGATGACCTCCTGCTCCCTGGTGCCGGCGAAATGGATGACGCCAGCCGGCTCAGTGTAGTTGCTGCCCGGCGGGAGGGCCTTGAGTTCCGTCTCGCTGCGCACAGTGCCGTAACCGAAATACCAGAGACCAGAGAGAACAAAACAAGATCGATCGTCAGGATGAGAATGCGGCGGAATCGCGGTGTTTGGCGGCACTTTGAACACCAGCGAGTACAACCCGTTCTGCTTTCCGTCACCCGCCACGATGACGGTCTCAAGCCCCGGCCGCATGGCTGATCCCGCCTGATTGCTCGCTGACTTGGACCAAGGAATCTCGGCTGGAGTGAGGCGTTGGGGAATCAATTTCTCTTTTTGCGCGACAACGCTAAGGGGAATGATGACTAGCAGCAGACCAGCAACGGAATGGATGCGAAGCTTTTTCTTCATACCTTCCTCCTTGGATTAGTGAGACGCCTGCTGCTTCGGCCGGGTGGGCTTGGCAGCGCCGCCGGCCAAACTGGCGAAAAAAGGGCCCGAGCAATGTTGCTATGGTTTGGGATTTTTGCACAACTTGTCAGCAGATCGCTATAGCTGAAGAGGGGTCAAGAGAGTTAGATTGTGGCTCCGGCGCGTCCGCGGAAATAAGAGCCCAGCCTAAGAGGAAACCCGCGCTGGCCTGGCCGGGGACGCAGGTTCCAAAATCGGTGCGGGATACTTAGGGAGCATCGCCGAAGGGCAGCGTGGCATCCAAGGAGTTATGTCCATCGCCGAACCAAATCCGAGCCTGACACCCCGCGAAATCCTGAGCGCCTGGGGGAGAATTCTGATGGGGCGTTCGCCGATGCTCTCGATCGAAATAACGCGCGAGTGTCCGCTGAGTTGTCCCGGATGCTATGCCTATGGCGATGCGCACCTGGGAGATGGGAAGCTGCTCCGCGAGCTGAATGATTTGCGCGGAGACGCACTGGTCAATGGCGTGTTGGAATTGGTGCGCAGGCACCGGCCGATGCACGTTTCCCTGGTGGGCGGCGAGCCTATGGTGCGGCATCGTGAATTGAGCGCGATTCTTCCAGCGCTCAGTGCGATGAACATCTTCACGCTGGTGGTGACGAGCGGCGTTATTCCCATCCCCATGGAATGGATGAAGTTGCCGCGGGTGAGGATAGCGGTTTCCGTCGACGGCCTTCCGGAACATCACGACGTTCGCCGAAAGCCGGCGACGTATGAAAAAATTTTGAAAAATATAGCAGGACGCACTGTAAACGTTCACTGGGTCATTACCGGGCCTATGCTCGAACGAGAAGACTATGTGGAGGAATATTTGGCGTTTTGGAATGCCCGGCCCGAGACGGAGCGCATTTGGGTGAGTCTCTATACACCGCAGAAGGGGGAAGAGAGCGCGGAGAAACTGACTCTGGACCAGCGTAGAATGGCCGCAACCCAGTTGGCGCGATTAGCGAAGAAGTTTCCGAAACTCTTACTGAATGAGGGCGTTGCCCACGCATTCGTTGAGCCGCCGAATAGTCCGAAGGAATGTCTTTTTTCGAAGATGTCAGTGAACTATTCGGCTGACCTGCAGACGCGAGTGGAGCCATGCGTCTTCGGCGGGACGCCCGATTGCGCGGAGTGCGGCTGCGCGGCGAGCAGCGGGTTGCATTGGATCCGAACCGTACGCATTGCCGGACCGCTCAAAGTTGGACATATGGTTGGAGGATCCGTGGGTGTCGGGCGGTTCATGAATTGGCTGCGGCGCCGCTCGGATCAATCCGCTCGATGGAGCTCGCCTCCTCCCGGGATCGAGAGTAATCCTCAATTGGTGCAGATCAAGCCTTAATTTGTTTCGCCAGCCTCGCGCCGACTGGCTAGAAATCTGTTGAGAAATCCAATCGCGGCGACCCAGACCGCGCCCGCGCAGTATCCGGCGATGACATCGCTGGGATAATGAACCCCCAGATAAATACGCGAAAATCCAATCATTCCAACCAAAAGAGCGGCGGCGATCCACAGGCAGAATTTAACAACCGGCCGGCGCGCGCGTGCAGCGAGAATCGCAGCGAGAACCCCATAAAAACAGAATGAACCAAAGGCGTGGCCACTCGGGAAACTATATGAGGTTGGGGTCGGGCCGAAAAAGGCAACGGGCCGGGGGCGATGGAAGGCATATTTCAGTGCGACATCAAGCGCAGCGACGCCAAGCATGGTGATCGCGACCAAGGCAGCTGTTCGGGCACGATGAAAGTAAAGAAACACGCAAATCGCCACCAAGGACATTGCGCTCACCGCTGCGACTGACCCAAGAAATGAGAAGGCTTGCATCAAGCGAGTGAGCCCGGGCGTGGCGAGCTGATGGACGGCAGTTCGCACGAAGGCATCGAATCGCTGCGTGTCGCCTTCAAGCATTTCTTCGGCCAGCCACCCGAAAACGAACAAGGCTGCGGCGGCGAGAAGAAGGGCGACGAGGAGGAAGAATCCGCCTTTTATGTTTTTTTGTTGGCTCATTTCGTTGGATTTCGGAAGATGCAGAATCTTACCTTTTCCAAATCGATTGGTCGACTTTAGCTAGATTCCCACCGCGAGGCTTGACGGCTGGCGCGGCGCGCAAATTGAGGATGGTAGATGAGGCTGTACCGTGGTACAGGCGAAGGGATGGCGTAGAACGTGAGTTTGCACTATGCACGGATAAAAAAACTCTAAAAATACTCTTGACAGGAAACGGTACTTAGCATGATACTCCTCGACGCGCCAGTTTCTGCCTTCCCCCGAAGCACGTTCCGACGTTCCTCTCCTATCCGCACGCCGGACTTAGAGTCAGCGAGGAGCACCGGTGTCGGCACAACAAGAGAAAGAAACAATGAATTCGTTAGAGTTGGATAGGGAAGTCATTCGCTGTAAGACATGTGGTCTAGTCCAGTACCGGACGCGCACGGGGAATTGCCGTAGATGCGTGCGCGCCTTGCCTCAGCGTTTGGAGTTCCTAATTCCTCCCCCGGCACCACCGGAGGAAGCCGCCGCTGAGTCCACGTCGGAACGGTTCGCCAACCAGACGACGGTCGAGAATATCGGCCAGCGAATCCGCCAGCTGCGGGAATCGCGCGCAATGACGCAGAGCCAACTGCAATCGCGCTCGAAGGTGTCGCGCTCCTATTTGTCGCGCATCGAGAGCGGCCAGATGACGCCGAGCCTCGGCACGCTGGAGAAAATCTCCGAAGCGCTGAATGTAGGCCTGAACCGATTTTTTATTCCGGAATCCGACGGCGAAGCGCTGCTCGAAGATCCGTTCATCCAGGGGTTGCGGCCGTTCCTAAGGCAGTTGGATTGGGAACAGTGGCAATCCATCCTGAAGAGGCTGCAAGCGATCAGCGATCACGTTCATGGAGCGCCGACTAATCTCCGCCCTATCGGTAATCCGGCGCGACTGCCGCAGCCCGCGTCGGGGAATGGCAACGGAACCGGACACCTGGGAACCGGCCATTCGAATGGGCATGTGTTGACGCACGCCCATGGTCAGCCGCAAGGGTATGCGCTGCGGCGCCCCGGCGTGTCATTCGGAGCTCAAGGCAAGCCGGCGTATCAGCGGCCGTTCGCGCGGTAGATTTTTTCTCTGCAGGCGCATTTGCCTGCTTTCTTTCAAATTGTGGGGTTTGAAAAGCGGGACAGACAGAAATGTCTGTCCCGCTTTTTTTGTGCTGAATTCCGAAACCGAAGAGAAATTTCTCCGCGCGAGAACCGCGCGGTGAGAAGCGGTCTCCGCTCGGGGACGGCAAAAACTCCGTTCCCCCCCTGTCGAAATGACAGATTTGTTGAGGGCACTTGGAGGCCGAAGCTGCGCCTACTGGCGGACGACGGAGACTTTGGCAGAGGGAACTTCGAGGCGCATGAGGCGGTGTTTGGCGTCGAGCAGGAGTTGCACTTCGAGATCAGAGGTGTTCACGCGGAGGCCTTCGTAAGATTTGCCATCGGAGGTGGCGGAACCCGTGGCTTCGACGGTGATGGAACCGGGCGTGAGTTCCTGCGGGATGAGCACTGGAAAAATCTGCGCACCGCGCTTGGACCAGTCATAGATTCTCGCGAGGATGGCGTACTGGTGGTAAAGATTGTCGTCGAGCACGGCGATGAGCGGGGAGCCGAAACTAAGCTCTTGTTCGAAGGGGCGAGCGCCCTGCATTTCCAGGGTAATTTTGGCGATGCCGTTGGCGAAGAGAATTTGCGCGCCGTTGCTCTTGTCGGCCTCGGATTTCCAGTCATAACGGATAGGCGCGCCGTCGGGTTGGAGAACTAAAGTGCCGGTAACACGAGTTGTGCCGGGAGTACCCGGCATTTTCAGCTCCGTGGTTCCCTTGGCAGTCCAGCCACCCTCGGAAGGGGAAATTTCAAAATCCTCATGACCCACAGGCTGGCCATCAAGGGTGATGGAAAATTTTCCTTTGTCGACAGCGAGGATGGAAGGGGCGCTGCCTGATGGAGTTTTCTTTTGCGCGGGAAGAATGACGGCCGATGCGAGCAGAATGGTCAGTGAGACCGCCGCAAGGAAGAGTCCCACAGCTTTCGAGTTGCCGGCAAAGTTCTCCATCGAATCTCTCCCTCAGGATTGCGGTTTTTCGACGACCAAGTGTGCTTCGGCGGCACCGGTGGAGACAATTCCCCGGCGCAGAATCTCCCCGACAACCTCGGAAGGTTCGCCCGAGCTATCCACGCGGTAATCGGCTTGCTGGTAAGAAGGCAAGCGCTGGGCGTGGAGGGCGCGGAAACTCGCTTCATCCCGGAAGAGCGGACGGCCGATCATGGTCATGCAGCGGGCGAGCAGGATCTCGATCGGAGAATCGAGCCAGATGACAGGAATGCCGGAGGCGCGCAGAAATTCGGGCGCGCCGGGTTGCGCGTAGGTGCCTCCACCAAGAGCGAGAACGAGCGATTCCTTCTGTTCGGCGGCGCGGCCCAGCGCGGCGCGCAACTGGCCAGCTTCCATTTGCCGGAAAGCAGGCTCGCCGAAGCGCGCGAAGATTTCGGGGATGCGCAGTCCGGCACCCTCTTCGATGCGGTCATCCAGATCGACAAAGCGCCAAGCGAGCTGCCGGGCGAGCAGAGTGCCGACGGTGGTCTTGCCGGAGCCCATGAAGCCGGCGAGGCAGGCCACTTGAAAACGGGCCTGAGGCCCGCGCAAAGGAGGCGATTGGGTCACGATTCCTGGGCGGCCGCGTGGCGGCCCGAGCACCTTGCCGCGCGAATTGCTCAATCGCGCTTCAAGATGCGAATTGTACCACTGTAGGAGGATAGTTCGACTTTGGCGAGGCCCTGGCCGACAGTGCCGAAGAGGCCCTTGGTAAATTTCGAAGCCAGATGCTTCACACCATGGGAATCGGGCTTCAAGAAAGCGGCGGCCTGATTGTCGACCGTGCCGGTGGCGGTCTGGGCGTTGAGATCGAAAGAATCGTTTCCGGAGAAACGGACTTCGACGAGGCCCTTGCCGCTCTTCATAGAGTAAAGACCAGTCCTTACAAAATCGCCGTCGAAGAGGATGTTTCCCGTGGTGGTGTGCAGATTGACGTTGGTTAGCCCGGGCTGAAGAATCTGCGCGCTGCCGCTGACGGACTCGAATTTGAGCTTGCCGGCGCACTGGGTGCAGACGAGCGAGCCGCCGGTGGTGGTCACGATGATGTAACCGGAAACTTCCTTGAGATGAATGTCGCCGGCGATGCTCTCAAGGGTCATGTCGCCGGTGACCTGCTCGACGTAAATGAGACCCGTCTGGGTTTTGAGCTGGAGCTCAGTTTCCTCGGGAACGGTCAATTGGAGATTGGCCTGCCTTTCCGAAAGTTGTGCGCTAGCGTCGATCACGGTGGTGTTGACGTCGATGCGATCGCCGGCCTGCTCCATATCGATGCTGATTTTGTCCGAGGCGCGAGTGCCGCTAACGACAACTTCCGCGTTCTTCGAGGATTTCACTTCGATGCGGCCGTCACCCATATTCTGAATGACGACCACGGGCCGCCCCTGCACGGCAAAATGACGTTCGATGCGTTCGTTGGAGGCGCGTGCGGGCGCCGATAGCCACAGCATAATCCCCGTGCCGAGCACCGTCAGGATGATGTGTTTCTTCCCTTGCACGTTCATGTTAGTTTCCGCTCCCCCCGCGTTCCATCATCGCGGACAACAACACTGCCTTTTGCCGGTACGCACCTGTAAGGTATTCGCGCGTCAATTCATCCTGAGGCTCGGCTTGCACGCGGCGTTCGCAATCGGCAATAAAATCGTCTACAGCGGTCAGATTCTGGCGCAGCGAGGTATCCACAACAGAGTTGCTGGCGAGCTGCACATTGGCCAGGCCGTTTTCCTGCTCGGCAAGTGTCCGCGCCGTTTCCGCAAAAGGATTGGGGCTCGGATTTGAGTGAGTGGCGGGAAGCTTCATCTGCAAGATAGCTCCGGCAACAATGAGCAAGCCGACCGTGGCAGTGGCCAAGGCCCGGCTTTGAAAGAGATCCGCGAAACCTTGCCACCACGAAGCGCGCCCGCGTTCCGCAACAGCAGGCAATTTAATAATGCCCTCACTCTCGAGCTGCGCGCGGAGAGATACCCACACACGAGCAGGCGGTTCGAGTTCGGCGGGAAGTTCGCGCGCGGCGGCAACGATACTGCCCAGATCCGCGACAAGGCTCTTGCAGGCGAGGCAAGAGACGACGTGCGCGCGAGCGGCCGCAGGCAGCGGCGAAAAACCTTCTTGTTCGAGGACTGCTTCTACTTCTTTACACTGCATGGCCAAGCACTCCGCCAGGAAAGATGCTGGATGACTCTCCCGGTCAAACTTTCGAAAATCGCACGGCGCGAATTCGCTTGCGGCACCCCGATGGGGTTACATTGTAACTCAACCGCCGGGTCCCGTTTGCGTTTTCGCCGCGTGGCGTTCTTGCCGCGCGTGCTCGCGAACTTCCTCCTGGAGGAGTTCGCGCAACCTGGTACGCGCCTTGTGCAACTGCGACTTGGAATTCCCCACCGAACATCCCATGATGCCGGCGATCTCGTTGTGTTCGTACCCTTGCACGTCGTGAAGCACAAAAACCGTCCGATACCCAGGAGGCAGCCTCTCGATGGAACGCTCGAGATTGACCCGGTCGATCGCCCCGCTCAGCCGCAAGTCAGGTCCCCCGATGTCTTTTCTCGGGCCACCGTTTTCTTCATCAGGCTCAGTGGTCTCTTCGAGAGAGGCCGCGGGGAGCGACTTCTTACGCAACCGCATAAGCACCACGTTGACCGTCATCCGGTGCAACCAGGTTGAAAACGCCGACTCACCGCGGAATGTTCCGATCTTGCGGAAAAGCTGCAGAAATGCTTCCTGCATCAAGTCTTCCGCGTCGGAAGGGTTGTTTACCATCCGAAGGCATAGGGCATAAACGCGACGTCCATGTAGCTGGTAAAGAAACTCAAACGCCGCAGGATCCCCTGCCTGGGCCAAACGGATGGCTTCCGCTTCAGTCACCTTTTTGGGGGTCTGCAGGGCAGACCCGCCATCGGGAGACCGTAGAGGAGTCGACGCGCTCGAATCGGCTGGTCGGTTTCGGGCCAACGCTCAAATAGCGGCGCATCCAGTCGTTGGGATGCACCGAGTACCCCCTGAGTTGTCCTGGCAGCGCCTGTGGGTTGCCAAACAGACACGACGGGACGAACCGAATCCCGGGGCAGCCCCGGGGACACTGCCGAAGAAAGGCAGGCGAGGCTATTGTCCCGCGATTGCGGGCATTCGTCCATGGCGGACAACGGTTTGGGCGTGTACGGGGGGAAGCGAGAGAAGCCGCATCTGGACTCTAACCGAAGTCTCGAAGCTGGCCAGTTGAGCGTCAGGGACGGCGACGAGGAAGGATTTCAACAGAACGACGGATTCCCGGAGGCAAGTGTTGAGATCGTAGTGAGCAACGTCGAGCGCCTTCCACCCGGAGGGAGGATCTATAGAGCGCCCACTGGCAATCTCGTCCGCGGTATTACGGAACTCACTGCCTAGGTCTTCCACCATTTCGTGCAAAGTGCTGGTCTTGTGGAGGAATTGGGATCGCTGGGTCAGCAGGACCCGGCTCAGGAGCCCGCTCATGAGGGCCGCGCGCTGATCCCTGATACCTTGAAAATTGGCGGCATCCAACGGAGCGCTGTTAGGTATGGTGCCGTAGTGTTTGGCATGTTCGCCAAGGGCGCGGAGAGTGGCAGCCAGAGGTTGCGCAAGGCGCCCACAGAGAGAGGAAGTCATGCAAACGATCTGATAACACTTTGCAAACAATCCAGCTTGCCGAAACTCGATGGCTTCGTTGAGCGAAATGCTGAACATGGAATAGGAGGTTTCAAACTGCTGCAGGTAGGCTTCAAAAACTGCATTTTTTTCCTGGGGCAGCCTTGCGCGCCAGTCCGCTTTGACGGACGCGCCACGGGCATGGGGGGCGTGGACGGAGTCTTTCACGGTAGGTCTCCCTGGGAACAGAATCGAAGTATAACAAAAAGCAATGGAGGCGGTAAGATTTTCTTTGTGGTTTTGCGCCGGCGAACCGGGAAGATGTCCTAGATTTCAAACGGTTGCCCGGACTTCCCACTTATCGAGTCAACCAGGCATTTTGCTCCAGAAATTCACTGGCGCACGCTACCCTCGACGGTTGCCCCCGACCGCCGCGGGCCGCTATACTCGCCTGCGTTCGTCACGGAAAGGATTTCTGCCCTTGCAATTTGAGCCGCGCGACCAGTTCGACCAGCGCCAGAAAAAACTCGAGCAGATCCGCGCGCTGGGGATTGACGCGTTTCCGCGCGAGTTTCGCTGGACGGATACTCCTGCCGCATTGACGGGGAGGTATGCCGAGACTCCGGCAGGCGAACTGGAGGCCGAAAGGCGAGAAGTCCGTGTTGCCGGGCGTCTTGTTTCCCTGCGGCTAATGGGAAAAGCAGGTTTTGCGCACCTGCAAGGCTCCGGCAAGCGCATCCAGATCTACGTGAAAAAGGATGTCGTTGGAGACCTGGGATTCCAGCTATTTCATTTGCTGGATCTGGGCGATTCGATCGGAGTGCGCGGGCATCTGTTCCGCACCAAGACGAATGAGCTATCCATCTGGGTGGAAGAGCTGACGTTTTTGTCGAAAGCGCTGCTGCCGCTACCGGAAAAATGGCACGGCCTGGCGGACATCGAGACCCGCTACCGGCAGCGCTACTTGGACTTGATTGCCAATGAAAAATCGCGGCAGGTTTTCGTGACGCGCGCGCGCATTGTTCAGGAGTTGCGGCGGTTTTTCGACGCGCGAGGCTACATCGAGGTCGAGACGCCGATGATGCACCCCATCGCGGGAGGCGCCACGGCGCGGCCATTTATCACGCACCACAATACTTTGGATATAGATCTGTACCTGCGGATCGCGCCGGAACTCTATCTCAAAAGGCTGACGGTCGGGGGATTCGACCGCGTCTACGAGATCAACAGAAACTTCCGGAACGAAGGAATTTCCACGCAGCATAATCCGGAATTCACGATGCTGGAATTCTACGAGGCTTACAGCAATTACCGCGATTTGATGGACATGAACGAGGAGCTTTTCGCCGCGCTGGCAAAAACAATTACGGGTTCGAGCGTCGTAAAATTCGGCGAACACGAACTGGATTTTTCCAAGATGCAACGGTTAACCATGCGCGAGGCAATTGTGGAGCACTGGCCGCAAGTACCGCGCCCGGCTCCTGCGCTTGAAGGTTCGGGCGAACTAATTCAGCCACCGCCGCCTCCTGAGCTTGAAAGGCTAGCTTCTGCCGGAGGCGCGCGAGAGGCGACGAGCCAATACAACGATTGGGCCAAACAAACCGGGGAGCCCTATGCGACAGCCAAAGGCACTCTGAGCGATGGCGAATGGACCGGCCTGCTCTTCGAGACCATCGCGGAAGACAAGCTCATTCAACCGACGATAATTTACGAATTTCCGACTGACATTTCTCCCTTGTCGAAGCAGAAACCCGGCGATCCATCAGTGACTGAACGATTCGAAATTTTCGTGGTCGGTATGGAAATTGCAAACGGCTTCTCCGAGCTGAATGATCCGGCCGAGCAGGAGCGCAGGTTCCTGGCCCAAATGGCGCGCGGCGGAGAGGAAGCCCCAAAACAGCTGGATCTTGATTATGTTCGTGCGCTGTGTCACGGCTTACCGCCCACGGCTGGCGAGGGAATCGGCATCGACAGGCTGACCATGCTCCTCACGGACTCGCCTTCGATCCGCGACGTCATCCTCTTTCCGCTTCTACGGCCGGAAGCGCGGGAAGAGTCTGCTTCCGAAGCACACGGGGCGTAACGTATCCTTCTTCTGGATGCCAAGAGAACATCCATCCCGCTATGCGATTTGAACGCTTCGTGGCTTGGCGATATCTGAGATCACCTTATCGCCCGGCGGTGCTGCGTCTGGTGACTTTGTTTTCGGTGATAGGAGTGGCGGCGGGCGTGGCGACACTGGTCATCGCTCTGGCCATGAATACCGGCTTCCGCGAAACTCTGCAGGACCGGCTCATAGGGGTGACCGCGCATGTGTCTCTGACCCGCCCAGGCTCCGGAGGCATCCACGGCTACGACGAGCTGGCGGCAAAGCTCGCGAAAATACCTGGCGTACGGTTCGTGACGCCCGCGGCGTATCAAACCGTGCTGCTTTCGTTTGGCGGGCAGGCACGCGGGGTAGTGACCAAGGGAATCGATGCTCAACGGGAACAGCGAAGTGATGAAGCGCTACAGAGCATTGTGGCGGGGCGTCTTGATTTTTCGCCGGACGCCGATGGGATCGAGGGGCTGCTGATCGGCAAACAACTGGCGGCGGAATGGAAAGTTTCGCCCGGCGATTATGTGACATTGACGAGTCCGCAAGGGAGGCTCACACCTTTTGGATTAATTCCCCGCACGCGGCGATTCCGTGTTGCCGGAGTATTCGATTCCGGGTTCTACGATTACGACGAAAATTGGAGCTTCTTGACGTTGGCCGCAGCGCAGGCGCTGGCGGGGACGGGCGACGTTGTAAACGTATTGGAATTTCGCATCGAGAAACCCGAGCGCGCTGGGGAGCTGGCACAGGAAGTGGAGAGAGAGGCAGGACCAGGTTTCGCGGCCACCACGTGGATGGAAGAGAACCGACCGCTGTTTCGCGCGCTGCGCCTCGAGAAACTCGTCACCGCGATTTTTATCGGCCTCATCACGTTTGTGGCCGGGCTCAACATTCTCGTGGTGTTGTCGATGACCGTCACCGATAAAGCGCGAGACATCGCGGTGCTGCGCTCGATGGGTGCGCGCCGGGAACAGATTCGCTCCATTTTTTTGTGGCAAGGCATAACTATCGGCGCCGCCGGCACCTTTCTTGGTCTTGCCTTCGGTTATCCCTTCGCCTGGATTGCGGGAACTTATCATCTGATTCCACTCGATCCGCAGGTGTACGCGGTGCCCTATGTGCCGTTTCATCCGGGGATAACGGACGGAATGTGGATCACACTCGTTGCCATGAGTATCTCAATCATGGCGACAATTCTGCCGGCGAGAGCGGCAACCAAACTGCTGCCCGTAGAGATTTTGCGATATGAGTGACTTGGGGTGAGTAACAGCGGGCTGCCGGAAAAGAGGTCGTATTTGGAGCCTCATTTGCTCCTAGAAGGGTTAGAGGCAGGTCGGCAGAACCTCGGCGCAGCCCTATCCTTCAGGCCGCGGATTGGTCCGCCGCAAGCTGTTGAAACAGAAATGATTTACAGCTGCGCACCATAGGGTCGGGCAGTGCCTAGCCGCGGGCAGGCAAGATAAGGGAGTAAATAGGAAACTGTTTGGCAAAAGGGATAGTAAATGACAAGCGGGAGCTAACTACGGGAACTGGGTGTTTAGCATCTAAGAAAACAGGGTTCTGAGACTCCAATTAACGGAAAAAGACGAGACTCGCAGACAAGGACCAATGCAGGACGTCCCCCATCCCGAAAAGGCACTGAAAAACGCGCCGGCGATAACTAGCGGTGGGCAGCCCGTGAGGCTTGAAGCGCGCAGTTTGAGGAAGATTTACGGCAGTGGAGAACGGGCGGTGAATGTACTGACGGACGCGAATCTGAGTTTGCGCGAAGGAGAAATGGTGGCGATCGTGGCGCCGTCTGGAGCAGGGAAGAGTACGCTGCTTCATCTGCTGGCTGCGCTAGACAGGCCAACGAGCGGTACAGTATACTTCGATTCGAAAGCACTCGAGCACGGTGAAGACGCAGCGTTGGCTGAATTTCGAAACCGCGGAGTAGGATTTTTGTGGCAGCGTCATCATTTGCTGCCGGATTTTACGGCCGCGGAGAACGTGGCCATGCCTTTGTTGTTGCGAGGCGAATCTTTTGCGAAGGCGCTGGCAACAGCAAAGAAGTGGCTTGCGGAGGTCGGGCTGGAAAATCGGGCGGATCACAGGGCAGGGGAACTTTCCGGCGGGGAACAGCAGCGTGTCGCGATGGCCAGGGCGCTCGTCACTGAGCCTGCAGTGCTGTTGGCGGATGAACCGACGGGAGATCTGGACGAGCAGAATGCTTGGGCCGTGTTTGAGTTGCTGGAACGGCTGCACCGCGCGCACCGGTTGACGTCGCTGATCGCGACGCACAACCTGGCGCTCGCCGCGCGTTGCGACCGGATTCTGGGACTGGAGCACGGGGTTCTGCAAACACGCAAGGCTTCGGCTGTTGCGGGTATCGCAGGGGGAGAAGCGAGCTAACCGTGTTCGAACGCTATACAGAGAAAGCACGCCGCGTAATTTTTTTCGCCCGATATGAAGCCAGCCAGTATGGCAGCCCCTATATCGAGACCGAGCACCTTCTGCTCGGCTTGATCCGCGAAGACAAAGCGCTCGCCAATCGATTCCTGCGGCAGCAAGGCTCCATCGAGTCCATCCGCAAGGAGATCGAAGCGCGCATCACCATTCGCGAGCGCATTTCGACATCGGTCGAAGTGCCACTGAGCGCGGAGTGCAAGCGCATCCTGAACATGGCGGCGGAAGAAGCGGAGCGCCTGGGCCACAAGCACGTCGGCACGGAGCACCTGCTGCTCGGAATTTTGCGCGAAGAAAAGTGTTTTGGTTCGGAAATCCTGATGGAGCGCGGGCTGAGGCTGTCCTCCCTGCGCGAAGAGCTGGCGCGCACTTCGGGAGAGAAAACGCCCGCGGCGCGGCCGAAGGAAACCTCGCTTCTCGCAGAGTTCAGCCGCGACCTTACGCAAGCCGCCGGAGAAGGCACGCTCGATCCGCTGGTCGGCCGCGAAAACGAAGTCGAACGCGTCATTCAAATTCTGTGCCGGCGCACCAAGAACAATCCGGTACTAATCGGGGAACCGGGCGTCGGCAAAACCGCCATCGTGGAAGGTCTCGCGCAGCGCATCGCCGACGGGGATGTGCCGCCATTTCTCGCCGACAAGCGGATACTCTCTCTGGACCTCTCGCTAATCGTCGCAGGGACGAAATACCGCGGACAATTCGAAGAGCGGCTCAAGACCATCATGAAAGAACTGATGGAAAGCCAGAACTCCATCGTCTTCATCGACGAACTGCACACGCTCGTTGGCGCAGGCTCCGCCGAAGGTTCGCTGGACGCCGCCAACATCCTGAAGCCGGCGCTCTCTCGCGGCGAAATTCAGTGCATCGGCGCGACCACGCCGGGCGAATACCGCAAGTCAGTCGAGAAAGACCGTTCGCTCGAGCGGCGCTTCCAGGCCGTGAAAGTACCGGCGCCCAACGAGGAAGAAGCTATCCTGGTCATCCAGGGCGTCCGCGAACGATACGAAAAGTTTCACGCCGTCAGTTACACGGATGAAGCCCTCCGGTATTCCGTCTATCTTTCGAATCGCTACATCCCCGATCGCTTTCTCCCCGACAAGGCCATCGATTTGATCGATGAGGCAGGTGCCCGCGTGAAGCTGCGCCAGGCCACCGTGCCGGAAGAAGTGGGCGAAGTGCAGAAGCGCGTGAAATTCATCACACATCGGATGGAAACGGCTATCGCGCAGCACGAATTCGAAAAAGCGCGCTTCTACTCCGAAGAGGAACGCAAGGAAAAAGAAAATCTGCGCGGTCTGCGCGAGCGTTACAAACTGGACGACGCTTCGACAGGGATCGTTACCCGCGAGGACATCGAAGAAGTCGTTTCGCGCTGGACCGGCATCGGTGTCACCTCGATTAAAGAAGACGAACAGCAGAAACTGCTGCGCATCGAACCGGAACTGCACAAGCGGGTCATCAGCCAGGACAAGGCGATTACCGCGCTGGCCCGGGCCATCCGCCGGAGCCGGGCGGGCCTCAAATCGCCTTTGCGTCCGGTGGGCTGCTTCTTCTTCCTGGGGCCAACGGGCGTCGGCAAGACCGAAGTGGCGCGGCGCCTCGCCGAATTTCTGTTTGGATCGGAGAAGTCCCTGGTGCGTTTCGATATGTCGGAGTTCATGGAAAAACACTCCGTCTCGAAACTGATCGGCGCGCCTCCAGGATATGTGGGCTACGAAGAGGGCGGCCAGTTGACGGAACGCGTGCGCCGCACGCCGTACTCGGTCATTCTCCTCGACGAAATCGAGAAGGCCCACCCGGACGTCTTCAATATATTGTTACAAGTGTTTGAAGACGGCCAGTTAACGGACGGGCTCGGCAACACTGTGGATTTCCGGAATACCATCATCATCATGACTTCCAACCTCGGCGCGCGGCATTTGCAGAAACGCACATCGATCGGATTTCAATCCGGCGCGGACGAAGCGAGTCTCAAGAGCATGGACGACATGGTGATGAACGAAGTGAAGCGGGTGTTCAACCCGGAATTTCTCAACCGGCTGGACGAGGTCATCATCTTTAACCCGCTCGGCGATGACGATTTGCTCCGCATCATTGACTTGCTTGTGGGCCAGTTGAACGATACCCTTATCCACCGGCAAGTGCAGGTTGTGCTCGCACCGGAAGCACGACAGTGGATCCTCGAAAAAACGTGCGCCGACCGAAGTTATGGCGCACGGCCGCTGCGGCGAGCTTTGCAGAAGTACGTGGAAGACCCGCTCTCCGAGGCGCTCATCCAGGGTGGAATACAGAGGCCGGCGACGCTTCAGATTTACGTTGCTGGGGAAGGTTTGTCCTTCCGTCCCGTCGGTGAGGCAACCCCGGTTATCCACTAGCGAATCTGACACAACGCATGACGGGGGCCCAGGCTTGGCCTGGGTCAACGCACGGCCGGCCCACACCGGGTCCGGCGGGAGAAAAACAATTTGCGTTTGGGGGCGCGGCTTTGAGAGTCTCTTCGGCCGCACATAGCAAAGTTTGTTTGCCGTTTGGGGTCTCGCTCGGCCGGGTTTCCTGGTTTGCGGCGGTGTTGTTGTCGCTCGCCGCCACGCTTCCCGCCACGGGCCATGACGGTCAGCGAACTGCAACTTCTTCTTCGCCATCTCGTGGCGACGCTTCCTCCCCTGATTCTTCGTCTGCCCTTCCCGGCACGTCCCCCTCGCGCGCCGCAAACGAGGCGGCGCAGCAGCCGTCTCCCGACAAGCCACAAGCGGTGATTGTCCGCATCGATTTCATCGGGAACCGCCGGATTCGGAGCGACACGCTGAAAGCCCGCATCTTCAGCCGCGAAGGCGATGCCTACAACGAAGAGACGCTGCGCCGCGATTTTCAGGCTCTGTGGAACACGCAGTTTTTCGAGGACGTGAAGCTGCGCATCGAAGATTCGCCGGAACGCGCGGACGGCAAGATCGTCGTCTTTGAAGTGAAGGAACGTCCCACGATCCGCCGCATCCGCTACGACGGAATCCATTCCGTGTCGGAGTCGGATATCCTGGACCGTTTCAAGGAACGGAAAGTCGGACTCACCGTCGAGAGTCAGTTCGATCCCACGCGAATCAAAAAAGCCGAAGTCGTGCTGAAGGAGCTGCTTGGAGAACACGGCCGGCAGTTCGCAAAAGTGACTCCGCAATATGAACGCGTGGCATCGAGTAACGCCGTAATTCTGGTGTTCAAAATCGATGAGGGCCCCAAGGTGAAGGTGGGACAAATCAAATTCAAGGGCAATCACGCCTTCAGCGATCGCAAATTAATTCGCGCCATGCGCCACGACCGGCCCTACGCGATTCCGCTCTATTTTTGGAACATCTCGGTACTGACCAAAACCTTTGACCGAGAAAAGCTCAACGAAGACATAGAAGTGGGCGTCCGCGGCCTGTACCAGGATAACGGTTTCTTCAAGGTGAACGTCGGGGAGCCGGTTCTCGAGAATGTGGATAAAGAAGGCCACCACTTGGGCATGCCGCTCACCGGCAAAACCCACGGGAAAGCAGTCAATATCACGATACCTATAGAGGAAGGCGACCGCTATCACATGGGCACGCTGAAGATCGTCAGCGCCGACCCGGACAAGGCCCTCTCCCTCAAGGTTGACGCCCTAAAAAGCATCTTTCCGCTGCACCAGGGCGATCTGTTCGCCAGCGGCAAAGTGCGCAAGGCCCTTGAAGATTACACCAAGGCCTATGGCCAATACGGCTTTATCGACATGACGGCCGAGCCGGAGATGGATATTGACGACGAGAAAAAGATCATTAACTTGACGCTGAAGTTCAATGAGGAAAAGCAATACTACGTGCGGCGGATCGATTTCAGCGGAAATACCACCACCCGCGACAAGGTCATCCGCCGCGAGTTGTTGATCGACGAAGGGCAGCTCTTCAACAAGCGCGCCTGGGAGATAAGCATATTGCGCCTGAATCAGCTCAATTATTTTGACAAGATTGAAGCCGATAAAGCGGCGGAGATTAAGCGCAACACCAAGGAAGGCACGGTCGATATCACCCTGAAATTAAAAGAAAAAGGGAAGCAGTCGATCGGATTGCAGGGCGGCGTCAGCGGAATAGCGGGCACGTTCATCGGCCTGACGTATCAGACGAATAACTTTCTCGGCCTCGGAGAGACGCTGACGCTGTCCGCGCAAACGGGCGACATCCAAAGAAGCATCATGTTCTCGTTCACTGAGCCGTATTTATTTGACCGGCCCATTTCCACGGGTTTCTCCGTTTTCACGAGCCGCTACAGCTTCGATCAGGCCAGGCAGCAGGCGCTCCTTACCGGTCAATCGGTGAGCATCAACCCTGCTTTCGTCGAAAATTACAATCAGAGCAGCACGGGCTTCACGCTTTATGCGAGCTATCCGATCAAGCGGTTATCCTTCACGCGCGTCGGTTTGACTTATGGACTCACCCGCACCAATATCAGCGCCTTCAACCAGGCATCGCAACTCCTCTTTACCGCCACGCAATTCCGCAGCATCGCAGGCCCCAGCGCGCTCAACGGCATTGTTTCCAGCACCCTCACGCCGACTATCACCTACAACACGATCAACAATCCCGAGAACCCGACAAGCGGCAAGAGCTATTTTTACTCGCTCGCTTTTCAGGGCGGTCCGCTGGGCGGGAACGTCAACGCCATCACCAACGTGTTCGAATGGAAGATGTTCCGGCCGGTTCACAAGAAGCGCAACGTGCTGGGCTATCGCATCACCACCGCCTACACCACGGGATACGGCGGCAAGGAAGTGCCGCCGTTCAGCCGCTTCTATATGGGTGGAGAACAAGACCTTCGTGGATTCGACATCCGGTCGGTTTCGCCGGTAACGTTCATCCCCACCGTAACCGCCACAAACATCTCCTATCACAATCCTTTCGCGGGCGGGGCATTGACCTCGTTCACCGTTCCCGTGCTTACGTACTCCCCCACACTGCCCGGAGGAGACTTCCAAGGTACGGGCAATGTCGAATACCGTATCCCTATCGTTGGCCCTGTCACCGCCGCGCTATTTGCCGACGTCGGAACAGACGGCATCGTTAAAAAGAGCGCATTGCACCTGGATCCAAGCGGCTTTCAGAATCTTCTGCAGAATTTCCCGACTTCGGGGGTGTCGTCAGCGCTTCCCATCGCCTCCGGAACAAACTTCCGGCTTCGGGGTTCCACTGGCATCGAATTTGTGGTGCAGTTGCCCATTATTCAGGCGCCATTCCGTATCTATTATGCTTACAACATCCACCGCTTGTATCAGGAGATAGTCTCACCCACGCCATTTATCGATTCGAATGAAAGGACCTTCCTGCAGAATGCGTTCAAGTTCGATCCGAATATTTACAATCTGCAGATCAAGCCGCAGTTGGATTTCATTCAGCAAAATCCAGGGAGGCTGAACTATTTCGAACCGTCGCACGCGTTCAAGTTTACGGTCAGCCGGACATTCTGAAGGGTGCGCGCGCGGCAGAGGAGGGCATTGGGTTTCGGGACCATGGGCTTTTTGAAAGACGATCTTACTAGCGCCAGCGAAAGTTTCGCGGAGCGCGTTTGTGTGAGGGGAATCGTGGCAAGAATTTTAGGGGCTTTAATGAGATTTTTAGGGTTCTTGGCGGCGAGCGTTTGCTTTCTTTGCTTGAACGGCTGTGGCGGTAGCGGCGCCGGCAACACCGTCACTGTCTCGGTCAGCTCATCGTTGGGGGCCAGCGTGCTTATTGGACAATCAACCACACTCACGGCCGTCGTGAACGGGGCCACGAATACCAATGTTAACTGGGAGCCTTGTCAGTTCACCACCACTACTGTTTCGGGCACGACGACGACCACCAGCAAGCCGGCGAATTGCCCCACCGACGGTTCCCTCGGCACACTCAGCAATCAGCAAGCCACCGGCACCGCAACCTACACGGCGCCCGGAAAGGTTCCGAGCCAAACGACTTTTCCCGGCTTGCTGATTATTATCACGGCCCAATCCCAGCAGAACACCAAGAAAACCGGCAGCGTTACGCTCATATTGGATTCCGGCATCGGCGTACCCCTGACGCCGACCACTGCCACGGTGTCCACAAACGAGCAGCAGGAATTCAGCGCGCCGCTTACCAATGATCTGCAAAAACAGGGAGTGGTCTGGCTGGTTACTCAGTCAACGCCGACCGCTACCATTTCGGCCCCTAATTTGACCTCCTGCAGCCCTGGCTGTGGGACTATTCAATCAGCTCCAGCTCCCAACAATTTGTACACCGGTATCTATAAGGCTCCCACCACAGTACCGACAAGCACAACCACCACCACAACACCCGCGAACGTGACCGTGGTGGCCACTTCTAAAGCAGACAACACGCGCTTTGCCACTGGGACCATCACCATCATCCAGGGTGGGCCGATCACCTTTAACGGCATTTCACCCACCATCGCTCCTCAAGGCGCTGCGCTGTGGGATGTCTATCTGGACGCCCCAAACATGTCGTCGGCGTCGAAAATTATTCTTACCGATCAAAACAACGGCACGAAGACATTTGATTCGAGTACCGGTCAGATAAAAGTGCTGTTTCCGATTCCTACTTCCACCAAGGCGAATCCGGCACCCATAGGCGCACGGCTGAGGTTGTTCCAGGCCGATCTCGGAGCCGTGAATTCAGTTAATTCAGGGACGCCACTTACCTATACCGTTTCCGTAACTGACCCGGGTGAACCTGTAACCAAAGCTGCGGGCGGATCATTTACGTTGACCCTGCTGCCTGTAAGACCAACCGTAGTCTCTTCGACTCCCAATGGTCTCGTTCAAGGGGCGTCTACGCTCGATTTTCCTTTGACGATTAATGGAGGATATTTTGGGCCAGGTGGCACGTTTGCCAATGCGCTCTTTCAAGGCAACCCAGTTCCGTTTGTAACGAACAGCCAGAACCAGCCACTTTCTAACTCTCGCCAGCTCGCGGCACGTTTGCCCACTGGGGGAATCAACTCCGGGAGTCCCGGCCTCTATCCCTTGTCGGTATCGCGGACGGCACCTCCGTTACCCTTCATAAATAATGCAGCAGTGACTACGGTCGCCGTATTTCCGGATTATTCGACTACTCCGCCCCAAGTGCTAGGAGCCCCCATAACTGCAGGCACAAACCCCAGCGCCATCGATATCGATCCGACGCTCGGTGTTGTTGTGGTGGCAGAGACAGGCTCGGACCAGATCCAGTTCTACACCATTGGCAGCGGCACGCTTACCCCGCTGGGTAGCCCGGTAACGGTTGGCCACATTCCAACGGGTGTTTCCGTAAATCGAACCAATCACTGCGTTGCTGTGGTCAACTATGGAAGCCAGAGCGTTTCCATTGTGAAGATTCCTGGTTCTTCCTGCCCCGTAACCGCGACAACGACCGTCGATCTTTCGGGCGCACTGCAAGGACAGGTTTCGCCGGCTCCCCTGCCCTACGCCATTGGCGTGGATCCGGACACGAATTTGGCTCTCGTGGCGTACTCCTCGACTTCGACGTCCTCGTTCGCAAACCTCGGATTCGTGGTGAATCTGAACCAGGGAGGGAATGCTTTCGGTTGTATGAATTCCGGCAAGACTCCGCCATGCATATTCTCGCAGGCCACGTTGAATACCGGCGCGTATCCCCAGATTGCCATGGCGCCGCACGGCCACATGGCATTTGTCAGTCCAGGCGGTTCGGGGGTGGTAACGGGCGTTGACGTTACGCAGCCCTCGACATCGGTGGGCATCAGCAGCGTCTCGCTTGCCGCGGGAGTTGTCACGGCCACAACGAGCGCTCCATTGAACGGAGCTATTCCCGGAATGTCGCTTACCGTGCTGATCTCCGGCGTTCCGACCTCTAACGCCGCAGGGAATACCAACTTCAATGGCGTGTTCACGGTCAGGATCAACAGCAGCAACACCTTCGTTTACTCCCTCGGCCAGAACATCACTGCAAGCGGCACCGCCAACGGAGGAACAGTTTTCTTCGGGGGGCCTTCGCTGTCTTTCGGCGGCATCTCCTCGACCACGCAAGGCATTGCGATCAACCCCATCACGCAGACCGCCGCACTTGCCGACGCAAATGCTACGGGCCAGAACGGCCCTCAGATTGACCTGCTCAATGAACTCGATCCGGCGTTCCCAACTTCGATCAGCTTTTTTGCGACGTGCACGGCTTTCACGACGTCTTGCGCTAACTCACCCGAGCTGCTCCACACCGCGGACGTTGCCTGGCAGCCGTATGCAAATTCGATCGTCTCCTACAATCCGGATCTCAAACTTGTCTCTATTTCCGATCCGAATTCTCGAAGGAGATACGCCATTGTTCCCGTAAACGGGGCGAGTACGGTCACGCTCTCGGTGCCGAACGGCACGACGGGCTCCCTTCGGTTGTGGGGCGGCATCGCTGTCGATCCGGCGACGAATCAGGCGTTCGTGGTTGAGTCTGGAAGCACCACCGCGGCAGGTTCGGGGCAGATCGAGGTCATCAACCTCGGCGCGCTAAAGGCCACACAAATCACGGAAGTGGTTGTTCCAAGTCCGACGCCCGGACCCGGAGCGATTGGCGGAATACCCGGGGCGCTCGTTCCGCAGGCGACGCTGACTTGTATCCCGCAACCGTCGGCGCCGCCCTCCACCTGTGACCTGGCCGGTGTACAGATCTTCGGCTCTGGTTTTGTCTCGGGCGCAACTCAAGTTCGCCTGGATGGCACCTCTATTCCATCCGGGAATGTGGCAGTCGACCCTCTCGGCAGGGTGATCACTGCTACGATTCCTGCGTCTCCGTTCCTCTCGGCGCCGCATCACTTCGCGCTAGACGTCGTCGTCAACGGTGGCGCGCCATCCAACGCTACGGACTTCATCGTCATGCAGGCCGTGGACATGACGAGTGTCTGCTCCAGCCACAATCCACAGCCGAGCGGCGTCGCCATCGCGGACCAGCTTAAAAATGGGCCTTTCTCACCGATCGCGGTGGTCACCAACAGCAACTGCAACAACATCTCGAAGATTGACATCAACCCGACCATCACGGTCGGCGGGGTGATGCAGCCGAATCCGAATTTCGGCCACATCCTTAATACTATTGCGGTGGGCAAGACTCCCCAAGGCATCGCGGTAAGCCAGCGCCTGGGCCTCGCTGTTGTGTCGAACAACGGCGCCGCCACAGCTTCCATCGTGAATCTGCTGACAAATGCGGAGTCCGTGCCGGACGTCACGGTCGGCACAAACCCCAGCGGGGTTGCCATCAATGAGGCCACCGGAGCCGCCATTGTCGCGAACACATTCACCAACAACCTCTCATTAATCAATCTCCAGCTTTTGACAGGTTCCTCGCCGGCGACTTCCCTGACGGCTACGAGCATCAACGGCGTGCAAGAGCCGATTGCTGTTGCCATCGATCCAGATCGCGGGACAAACAATCAGGGCCTCGCCGTGGCCACGGGCCTACAATTAGTAAGTGGCTCTGTGCCCAACGGAGCTCTGTATCCCGTGGACATTGGATTGGCTACTCCGACGTTGAGCACGACAATTTCCATCGGCAGCGTAAGCTCGAGTCCGACGGGCATCGTTTTTGACCCCGCCGCACCGACTCCGACACAGAATCCGGGGGTGTTCTACGTCAATTCCTCGGGTACCAACCAGATCACGTCCTTCAACCCGGACAATGGCGCTTCGTCCTTCGTAAACGTTGGAATCAATCCGACGTCTTTGGCGTTGAATCCCCAAACGGGCGCAATTCTGACGGCGAATGTTGGAAGCCACACGGTCTCGGTCGTGGATACGCTCTCAAATCCATTTGCGACGCGCCAAACCCTGGGTCTGCCGGGCTCGCCACAATTTGGCGTGGCCATCGACCAGTTTACCAATCTCGCCGTTGTTGTGGACCAGGCGAACAACCGCGTCTTGTTGTTTCCTATGCCAAACTGAAGCGGCCGCCAGGGGAAGGCTTTCGCCCGGGACAACTCGGCGGACAACGTATAAGCGCCTCGTAGGCATCGCAAGAGCAGCTGCCGCCGGGGTGCTTTCCGATTGCAGCAGAGATGGAGGCTCGGCTATACTGCAAAGTTTGCATTTCGCCCCCGGAGCGCGCAGGGGGAGCAGATTAAGTTTAGCCAATAGAAAATTGGCCGAGGATGATGCCGGTTTTGCCGGACTCACCGAAGACAAGGAGAAAAAAGTGAATTCGAGAATCTTCACCCTGGCCCGCCCGGGGATATGTACGACAATGATTCGCACCGGCGCCCTCGTAGCAGCGGGCCTAATTGCCGCGACGGCCGGATGGTCGCAGGAAACTCCCGCGGCGGGAGCTTCAGCTGCCAGCAAGGTCGGCGTAATCGATGTGCGTGCGGCTATCGTCAGCACCGCGGAGGGTAAACAAGCATCGGCGGAGCTGCAATCGCAATTCGCGGCACGGCAGACCGAACTCGAGAACATGAACAAGCAGGTGAACGACCTCCGGCAGCGCCTTGCCGTGGGAGGAGAGAAGCTGAGCCAGGAAGAACAAGCGCGGCTGACGCAACAGGGTCAAAGGCTGGCCCAACAGCTGGAACGTAAACAGAACGAGTACCAGGAAGATGTGAACGCGGCGCAAGCCGAGGTTATCGACCGCATCGGCCGCAAGCTGGTTGACGTCCTGGACCGCTACGCGCGCGAACGTGGCTACGCCGTGGTCCTCGACTCGTCAGCGCAGAATTCGCCTCTTCTTTATAAATCAAACCAGATCGACGTGACGCAAGACATCATCCGTCTGTTCGACCAGGCCTATCCGGTGAAAGCCGCCGCTACTGCTCCGGCGCAACAGAAGCCCGCGCCGAAACCCGCGGCTACGCAACCACCGGCTCAGAAGCCGCCGCAGCAGTAGGGCTTTCCCAGGAAGTCGAGCTTTCGTTCGAACGCCTCGAGGGCATGCCTCGAGGCGTTTGTCTTTTGAGGAAGAGTTCTGTCCGGGAGCCCCTGTCCATCGGTGCGACTGAAAGTTGTTACCACGCAAAATTTATTTGTGAGAGGCTTCTAGTTTCATTGACGGGCAATCATCGATAATTTTGCACGCTGGATCAGGAGCGAGATGGCACAGAAATTTCGCAAGCGGCGAAAAGAGCATCAAACACCAGAGTCTGGCTCCTCTCGCAAAGATAATGAATCTGCGTCACGTAAAGTGATTGAGATTTACGATGAGCTGGCGGAAGAGTACGCGCTTCACTACGAGTCAGGCAATCCGGACAAGCCACTGTGGGATGAGTTTCTCAAGCATGTCAAAAAAGGCTCGAGGCTGCTGGACCTGGGTTGCGGAACGGGGAGCAGCGCTGACTACTTTTTTCAACGAGGCATGAGAGTTGAAGGCTTGGATCTGTCCCCAGGGATGATTGCGGTGGCCAAGCGCCGGTTCCAGGAGATCGTATTTCGTAGGGGAGACATCCGAAAATGGAGATCTCCCTCGGGCCGGTTCGATGCCGTTTGGGCCGGGTACTCCCTTTTTCACATGCCGCGAAGCGATTTTGAAACGGTGGTAGCGAAAACTCGGCATCTTTTGGCGCGGGGAGGGATATTTGGCTTGACCATGCAGGAAGGAAGTGGGGAAAGCGAAATGCCCGATCCGTTTGTGCCTGGCAAGACCATGCTCGTATGCCGCTACTCCCTGGAACAATTGAAGGCCATATTAGAGGCGAACCATTTCCGCATCCTCGCGCACAAGAAACGACGCCCGGTCTCGAGGGCGGAATATCCGTTCGACAAGTTGTTGGTGATTGCAAAGGAGGTCTCGTAAGCTGGCGGTTCGCGTGTCTTGGGGCGGGTCATTCCCTCCTCAGGACGGGTGGAATAGGTCAGGCGACCTCAGGTGCCTGGGGCCGCCTGGGCCTTCGGAGCCTTCCGCCTCGTATCTTGCTTTTGCCGTAATGCGAGAATATACTGCTATTTCGCTCTGAAGCGGGTCGCACGACTGGGTGGGCGCAAGCCCACCTTTTTGTTGCCGCCGGTTGCAGTGCTCGAAAGACCGGCCTTGGCCGGGGAGTCTCTAGAGTGGAATTGGAGAAAATCCGCCAAGCCGCCGAACGCGTGGCGCGCTCGGAAGGTCTGGAAATCGTTGATGTCGAATGGAAAATCGGCAAACAGCGGTTTCTGCGGGTGTACATCGACCGGGTCCCCAAGTCCGCAGCACCGATCAGCGATGCAGCGGGGGCGATCGGGGGGAGCACAGAATCGGACGGGGGCTACTCGGCGATAAGTCACGCGGATTGTGAACGGGTGAGCCAGCAATTGAGCGTGATCCTGGATGTGGAGGACCTGATTCCCGGAGCGGCGGGGTACATTCTGGAAGTAAGTTCGCCGGGGCTGGATAGGGAGCTGAAGAAACCGGGGGATTTCGAGCGATTCAGAGGGCGGCTGGCGAAGATTTCGACCAACGAGCCCGTGGAGAATGCGAAGTTTTTTGAGGGACGACTGGCGGGATTCGCGGACGGGAAGGTCCGCATGGAGCTGAAAGGGCGAGAGGCGCGGATCGTGGAGCTGCCGCTCGAGGGGATACGGAAAGCGCAGCTGGTCGTGGAATTCTAAGGTCACGAAGGGATTGAGGCTAGGAACGTAGGAACTAGAAATGGCGAATCTGCTCTCCCAACAAATCGAGATGCTGAGCCGCGAGAAGCACATCGAGCCGGAAATCGTCGTGGCGGCGATCGAAGACGCGATGGTGGTTGCGGCGCGCAAGTATTACAAGACCGAGGAAGACCTGCGCGCGAAGTTCAACCAGGAAACCGGGCAAGTGGACGTGTATTCGGTCCACACGGTGGTTGAAGAAGTGGTCGATCCGCAAAAAGAGGTCAGCCTGTCGGAGGCGAAGAAAAAGGATCCTGCGGCGGAAGTGGGCACAGAGATTTTGGCGGCGAAGCCGACGGACGTGCTGGGACGCATCGCGGCGCAAACGGCCAAGCAGGTGATTCTGCAAAAGGTCCGCGAAGCCGAGCGCGACACTATTTTCAACGAGTACCACAACCGCGTGGGAGAGATGATCACGGTGATCGTCAAGCGCGCGGAAGGCCCGGATTTGATCGTGGACATGGGGCGCACGGAAGCGCGATTGCCGAAGCGCGAGCAATCGAAGCTTGAGACTTACAACATCGGGGAGCGTTTGCGCGTGGTGATCAAGGCGGTGGATCGTGCGGCGAAGGGACCTCAAGTGGTCGTTTCGCGCGCCGACGCGAGCCTTGTGCAGCGATTGTTCGAGATGGAAGTGCCCGAGATTTATGACGGCACCGTGCAGATCCGCTTTGCGGCGCGCGAGGCCGGCGAGCGCACCAAGGTGGCGGTGATGAGCCGGGACAAAGATGTCGATCCGGTGGGCGCGTGCGTGGGCATGAAGGGCATGCGGGTGCAGTCGATCATCCGCGAACTGCGCGGCGAGAAGATCGATATCATTCCGTTTAGCGAAGAGACAGTGGCGTTCGCGCAGAAAGCGCTGAGTCCGGCGAAAGTGACGCGGGTGCAGATCATCGACCCCGAAAATCACAAACTCGAAGTGATCGTCGAGGATTCGCAACTCTCCCTGGCCATCGGGAAGAAGGGGCAAAACGTCCGGTTGGCGAGCAAGCTGATTGGCTGGGACATTGACATCAAGAGCGAGGAAGAGAAGCGGCGCGAGATCGAAGAGCAGATGACCGCCCTGACCGCGCCGACAACACCCTTGACGGCGCTGGCAGGAGTGGGGCCGAAAACTATCGAGAAGATCGAAGCCGCGGGGATCACCAACGTCGAGAAGCTGGCCGGGATGACGCCGGAGCAGTTGATGGAGATTCCAGGAATCGGCGAGAAGATGGTCGACAAGATTTATCAGGCCGTGAACCGCTTCTACGAAGACGGTGGAGAAGCGGCGGCGGCGCCGGCCGAGGCCGCGGAAGGCGTGGAGGCTGCAGAACCTGCGGCGGAGGGCGGCGAATCGCTGGAAGCCGAAGCCGCGAAGCCAGAGAGTAGCGAATCCACGGAACCTGCGGTGCCCGAGAGCAGCGAAGTCGCTTCCGAAACGGCGGAAGGTGGTCCGGCGGAAAAGAATGCGGAAGAGGCTGAACCCGCGGAAGCGAAGAGCGACGCGGACCGGGCGGAAGAGGCAAATTCCTGAGCGACGCAAACCAAGTCCGAATTAACGAGCTGGCCCGCGAACTGGAAGTAAAGGCCAAGGCAATCATTGATCTTCTGGCCGGATACGGCGTCACCGAAAAAAAGACCCACTCCAGTTCAATCCCGGTGGATGTCGCCGAGAAAGTTCGCAAGCATCTGCTAGGCCAGGCGGAGGAAGAAGCCAAAGCCGAGGCCGCCGCAAAGGCCGACAAAGAAGTCAAAGATGCCGCCGCGAGAGCCGCGCGGATGAGACCTGCGGCAACGCCTTCGGCTGCTCCGGGCGTGCCTGCGGCGGTTCCAAAAATTGCGGCCCCGCCTGCAGTGAAGCCTGCGGCCGCTCCGGCACACAAGCCAGCCGTGCCAGCAACTCCGGCCGCGGCCCCCGCGCCTGCCAGTGCTCCTGCAGCAACGAAGCCAGCGACGCCGACAGCGCCGGCGCCAATACCTATTCGGCCTGCGGCGCCCTCGGGACAGCCGGCAGCCGCGCCACCCGCGGGGCGACCTGCCCCTGTGCAACCTGCGCCCGGCACACAACCTTCCGCGGTAAGGCCCGCAGCCGCAGCGCCTGCTGCTTCCGCTCGACCGACGGCTCAGGCACCGCGCTCGGGGGCTCCCGCGCGCTCAACCATGCCAACCGGCAATCGCGGACCCGTGCCCGGAACTACGCCGGGCGGATCGCGGGGTAGCGGACCGCGTCCTGGGCAGCCGATGAGGCCGCAGCAACCGGCTCAAGGGCGCCAATTTACGCCGCGTTCCGGAGGTTCTGCCGGACCGGGTGGTGCGACCGCGCGGCCATTTGAGCAACGGCGGGGAGCAGTGCCGACCGGGACGCGTCCCGGTCCGCGAACGCCCGGACGCCCGGGAATGCTGCCGCCGCTCCCGGACAAGATGCCGCCTAAGGCGGAACCCGGCAAACCTCTCTACACCCGAAAACCTCCTCAGCGGCAGCGGCCGGTTCTAGACAAGAGGGAAATGGAAGGTGAGCGCAAGCTGCACCCGACGCGGCAACGTCCTGGTGCCGGGGGCCGCGGCGCAGCCGCCGCGGTTATTGCGCCGCCGGAACCCCGCCCGCCGCGCGATGTCACGATCACCGAAGGCATCACCATACGCGAGCTGGCGGAAAAACTCGATGTGCGCGCGAAAGATTTGCTGAAGTCGCTTCTGGATCGCGGCGTGTTCGCAACGATAAACCAGGCGCTGGATGTGCCCACGGCGACTTCACTGGCGGAAACGTTCAGCGGCGTGGTGAACGTCGTCTCTCTCGAAGAAGAGATGGTGCTGGAAGTAGCGAAGGAAGAGACCAAGGAAAGTTTGAAGCCGCGGCCGCCGGTGGTTACGGTTATGGGACACGTGGATCACGGCAAGACGAGCTTGCTCGATGCGATTCGCGAAGCCGATGTGGCGGGGGGCGAAGCCGGGGGCATCACGCAGCACATCGGCGCGTACAAGGTCACGGTAAACGACCGGGCGGTTGTGTTCGTGGATACGCCGGGTCACGAAGCATTTACGCGGATGCGCGCGCGCGGCGCGAAAGTCACGGATATCGTGGTGCTCGTTGTGGCTGCCGATGACGGCGTAATGCCGCAGACGAAAGAAGCGATCGATCATGCGCGTGCGGCGCATGTGCCGATAGTGGTCGCGGTGAACAAGATCGATAAGCCCGAAGCGCAGCCCGAGCGCGTCAAGCGGCAGCTCAGCGACCTGGGATTGATGCCCGCGGAATGGGGCGGCGATACGGAATTCGTGGAAGTTTCGGCGAAGCAGAAGAAGAACCTCGATAAGCTTCTCGAGATCCTGCTGCTAGTAGCTGATCTGCGCGAACTGAAAGCCAATCCAGATGCCCCAGCCAGCGGAACAGTTCTCGAATCGCGCGTGGACAAGGGCCGCGGCCCGGTGGCGACCGTTCTTGTTCAGAACGGAACACTGAATCTTGGCGACTTTTTTATTTGCGGATCCGTGTTCGGCAAGGTTCGCGCCATGTTCGACGACCACGGGCGGATCGCAACGACTGCGCCGCCTTCTACGCCGGTCGAAGTGCTCGGTTTGCAAGGCATTCCGGAAGCGGGCGACCACTTCCAGGTCACCGACGAAGCCAAAGCGCGTCATATCGTTGAATACCGCCAAGGCAAGCAGCGAGACGCGGCGCTCGCGCGCAGCAGCGGCGCGCGCATCACGCTCGACCAACTCCATGAGCAACTAAAGGCCGGCGAGGTCAAGGAACTGGGAATCGTCATCAAGGCGGACGTCCAGGGATCAGCCGAAGTGCTGAGCGAGATGCTGCCCAAACTATCCACCGATCAGGTGAAGTTGAAGATTGTGGGTTCGGGCGTGGGCGCGGTGACCGAGAACGATGTGCTGCTGGCTTCCGCATCGGGCGCGATCGTCATCGCGTTCGGCGTGCGGCCGGACCGCAAAGCGTCAGAGCTGGCGCAACAAGAACACGTGGACATCCGCACGCACACCATCATTTACGAGGTTTCCGACGAGCTCAAGAAGGCCATGGAAGGACTGCTTGAACCGGTCATTCAGGAAACGTACCTGGGCCGTGCGGAAGTGCGAAACACATTCCGCGTCAAGGGCGCGGGCACGATTGCGGGTTGCTACGTGGTGGATGGGATCATGAAGCGCGACGGACAGGTTCGCGTCGTTCGCGACGGAGCCGTAATCTATGCATCAAAGCTAAGTTCCCTGAAGCGTTTCAAGGACGACGCCAGCGAAGTTCGCACGGGTTTCGAGTGCGGCGTGGGCATCGCGAACTTCAACGACGTAAAGATCGGCGACATACTAGAATGCTTCAACGTTCAGAAGCTTAGCGCTGCGGAAGCCGCCGGGCAGAGCGGCGCCGCCGCCAGCCGCAAATAGACCGCGAGGTATTCTCCGGAGCCGCTCATGCCGGTAGGTTTGCTCACCTTGGAGCTGCACATCCCAGACGCGCAATCATTAAAGGACAAGCGGCAGGTGCTGCGCAGCCTGAAAGAGAAGCTGCGAGGGCAGTTTAACGTGGCCGTAGCCGAGCTCGAACATCAGGATACTTGGCAGAGGTCGGTCGTGGGTGTGGTAACAATCTCGAATGAAGAGCATCATGTCGAGGAAATGTTGCAGAAGGTTTTGTCCGAGTCGGATCGCATTCTCGGGCCCGTGCTGATCAGCCACAACGTGGAAATGGTTTAGGCGAACCGCCAGGTTAGAAAATGAGTCCAGCGAATCATCGTCCGGAACGAGTAGGGGAAGAGATCGCCCATGAGCTCAACGCCATGCTCGCGGGAGAGCTGAAAGATCCGCGGCTGGAGGGCATGGTGGTAGTCAGCGAAGTGCGCGTTCAGCCGGACATGCGGCACGCACGCGCGTTCGTGTACGTGCGCGGCACAGATCAAGAGAAGGACGACGCCATCAAAGCGCTGCAGCACGCCGCCGGCTTCATCCGCCGCGAGATGGTAGAACGGCTGCAACTGCGGCGCACGCCGGAAATCCACTTCACACTCGATTTGTCCCAGGAGTACAGCGAGCGAATCGAGCAGTTGCTGAAAGACGTAAAGAAGGACAGACCAGCTGCGCCGTGATGGCTTCCCGTCTGCTCCGAAAGCGCATTCTGCCTGAGCCGCTGATCTGATGCCCCGCCAGCCACAACCCGCGCCGTTTGACGGCGCCCTGGTCATCGACAAGCCCAAAGGGAAAACGTCGCACGACGTGGTCGACGCGGTGCGTCATCTCGCGGGATTTCGCCAAGTCGGCCACCTGGGGACTCTTGATCCGCTTGCGACCGGCGTGCTGGTGTTGCTGCTCGGCCGCGCGACACGCCTCGTGCAGTTTTACGCGGGCCGGCGTAAGCGATATTCCGCAGGTTTCCGATTCGGCTTCGCGACGGACACCTATGACTCCGACGGCGAGGCACAAGGTACGGACACCGCTCCGGCGCTCGAGCGCGCTGCGCTCGAGAAACTCGCCGCCGAGCGTATCGCACGCTTTGAGCAAATTCCGCCCGCGTTTTCCGCAAAAAAAGTGCATGGGCGTCCGGCCTACGAACTGGCGCGAAAGAAGCAAGCGGTGGAGCTGAAACCTGTCGAGGTTGAGGTTTACGAGTACAAGCTGCTGGATATCGAAGGCAGTATCGCGCGATTCACCATCGAATGTTCTTCCGGCACCTACATTCGCTCGCTGGCCCATGAAATGGGTCAGAAGCTGGGCTGCGGCGCACATCTTGCGGAGATTACGCGCACGGCGGTTGGCGAATTTTCGCTCGAGCAGGCCATCAAGCTCGAGGAGCTTGCCGAAGCCTCCCGCGCTGGAAAATTCGCGGACTGCATGATCCGGCTGGAAAACCTGCTCCCCAATTTCCCGCGCGTCAATGTACTGCCCGTCATCGAGCGCCGCGTTCGCCACGGTACAAAATTCAATGTGCCAGTGGCGCAAATCCAGCCGGGACGTGTGGAAAATCCGCCGGGAGCGACCTCGCAACTCGACGGAGGCGAACCGAAAGCGCCGCGGCTGCGTGTGTACAGCCAGCAGGACAAATTGATCGCGATCGCGGAAGCCGTCGCTCCGCGCACCTACCAGCCAATTGTGGTGTTCGAGCCTCTACCGTAAGATCCCGCGCCTCGATGGTATTTTGGCTTTTAGGAGCAGGGTTAAGGGCTTCACCCTGCCCGTCCCGCGCTACAGCCTCGTCGCTGTTAAGGCTGGGCTGGCGGGGAGGAGATGTTTACGCCTGCCGGGCCGCGCCCACCGGCATCGCCGCGGCCGGCGAGGATCGTGCGTGAGCTGCGCGGTGGCAGGCGCAAGCGGTGCGGAGTGACGAGAATCAAAAGCTCCGTATCCTGCAACGTGCGGCTATGCTTCGAAAAGGCGTAACTGGCAGCGCCGGGGAGCTGCGCAAACCCCGGGAGTCCTGTAATCGAGCGAGTCTCTTCGTTGTCGAGCAAGCCGCCGATCAAACTCGGCTCATCTTCCTTGACCCGCACGGTCTGACTCAACGTACGGTTGGTTAAGACGGGTATCCCGTTGACGCTGGTCCCGGCGAGCGCCTTAATTTCGAATTCGAGCTGCAGCGTGACCTCCTTATTGTCGTGCAGCGCGGGAGTTGCCTTCACTTTTACGCCCAGGTCGACATACTCCGAGCCGGGATAGGGAGCTTGCGTCGGGGTCGCCCCGGTGGCGAATCCCTGCGCGTCAAGAAGCACAGCCACTTCGCCTTGTTTGGCTGTCTGGCCTGACGCAGTCAAAGCGACGTCGGGTAGCCCGTCCCCATTGAAATCGGTGGAAACGATCGCCGAGGGCCCGTTAGGGGTGCTCAACTCGAACCGCGGGGCGAACGTGCCGGCACCTAGCCCTACGTAAATGCCGATCGTTCCCTGAGCCTGGTTGGTGACCGCTAGATCGTTAGTCTGGCCATTCGTGAAATTGGCGATCACCACTCCGGCAGGTGTCGTGGCGGTCGCCAGAGGGGAGCCGGCCGATTGAGTAAACGTCCCGTCGCCATTGTTGAGCAGGATGGTCACCGTATTGTCGGCCTGATTCACGACAGCGAGATCGGGAATTGCATCGCCATTCAGATCGCCTGCCGCGATGGCCACGGGCGTCTTGCCTAAAGTAATCGGCGAATTCGTTGCTTCCGTAAATGTGCCGTCGAACGAACTGTTTCCGCTGGCAAGCAAAAGCGAAATCGAGTTTGAGTTTTCGTTGACCACCGCGAGATCGGGAAATCCTTGATTCCGAAAATTTGCCGTGACAATGGCGGTAGGACCCAGTTCACTGCTCGCAACCACATTGGGCAAAAGGAAAGGTGATTTCGGAAAGGGCGTAAATGCGCCCGTGCCATCACCCTGAAAGACGGAAATGGAATTGTCCCCTTTATTGGCCACCGCAAAATCCAGATTGCCGTCGCCGTTGAAATCGGCGATGACCACCGCGCTGGGCTGCTTGCCGACGGCGAACGGCGAACCCGGAGCTTCCGTGAACGTGCCGTCCCCGTTGCCCAGCAATACGGAAACGGTGTTCGAGGCCGAGTTCGCGATCACCAGGTCGGCGGCCGGAGTGGGTACGGCCGTGGTAGCAGTGCGAAGAGAAGCGCAAGCGATCGCCGCAGGTCCCGTTTCGTTCTTGCCTAGGAGTATGGGCGAAGTCGCAGGCTGGGTGAAATTACCCTGGTTGTCGTTCAGCAGAATGCTGATGGAATTGTCGTTTTGATTGGCTACGGCTATGTCGGGTAACCCGTCGCCGTTGAAATCCTTTGCGGCAAGAGCCACCGGATTATTGCCAACGTTGAAAGCAGTTTCAGGAAAAGTGGTGGAGACCTGAGCGCCGGCTATCGGCGTGCTTGTGCCGATACTTCCCGACAGCAACTGAAGAGTGACCGGGAAGCGGTCGCCTACGAAGAACGTCGCTGGTTTGCCGTCCTGCGCCCGCAGCAGCACCTGTTGCCCGCTGCGGACCAAGCTGAGAGCGTCCGAAAAGTCGGCCGCTGCACCCGGTAAGGTCAGAAGAAATGTCGTCTTGCCGCCACCCACAGCGACTAACGAAGGAATCAGCGAGCTCAGATTGAGCGGTCCGGCTGCCCCGGTCGCGCCTCCGAAGATTCCTGCGAGCAGCGTAATCAGGGACGACAGGTCTTTTGCCGCTCGCACTTGATTGATCAGATTCGGATCGATGGGAACCAGCCGGGAAGAGGAAGGAGGAGTAATGCCGAGCGTGCGCGCGGTGTTGAGGTTTACTTCGAGCAGCTCGACCTCCAGCAGAATTTCGCCCCGGGCCCGTTCGACCTGCTGGATCAATTCTCCCGCGAGCGCCAGTGTTTCCGGGGAATCACGCATAGTGATCGACCGGCTGTTTGCATCGAGCGCGACGTGTGTGGCCCCCGTAATCTCGCGCAGGATTCGCAAGATCTCGGTCATCTCCTCGGGGCCCACGGAGGCGGGCAGAAGGAAAGTTTGTTCCGCGCGCAATCCGTATTCGCGGCGCTTTTCCGGCGTGTCGGCCGCGACAAAGAGCAGCGTCGGATTCATGGGGCGCCAAAAGGTGTGCGTTTCCAATTCAAGCAGGGAGAGCGTGGTGAAGAGGTCGAGATTATCCACGCTGAGTTTGACTTTGCTAGAGACCAGGTCGGGGTCGAAGATTGCCTGGACGCCGAACGCAAGCGCCAATTGCTCATAAGCGCTGCGCGTGTCTCCGCGAAGTTCCATGCTCTTTTTGCCGGCCTCAGGTTGCAGGCGCGGAACGCCAGCCAACTGCGGTTCAACTTGGGCGCGACGCTCATCATCTTCCATCGCGCGCATTTGTGCCAGACGCTCCGCGACGATAGCGTTTGTTGGATCGATGGTTAGCGCCCCTTCCATTTGTTCCGTGGCCTGGTGGAAATTTCCAGCGAGCGCCTGGCGCTCCGCTGCATCCACCCGTTCCCGCACCAACTTCGAGCGCAATCCCGCTGCCTTGGCGACCATGCCAAGGTCTTGCGGCGCAAAACGGGCGGCCTCATCGTAGTTAGAGAGCGCCTCCTCGAAGCGGCCCTGGGCTGCCGCCTTGTCGCCGCGCTCGGCTGCTTTTTGTGCGTGTTTCGGATCGACCTGCGGAATCTGCTGAGCGGGAGACTCCTTTTGCGGGATTGCCAGAGAGGGGGCTGCGGGTTCCTGGGCGGTCACCGGTAAGCATACGAGGAGCAAGGAGAGGAGAAGCGAGGCAGTTGGGCGGATGGAGTGGAGGATCATGGATAATGGGGGCCAGACATTATTCTAGCCTGGAGTTGGATGAGGGAGGGCAACTTGACGGTGGCTTAGGGAGGAAGGTAAACTGAGATTGTAGTTGCAAATCATTTTCAACTGGAGACTCCTTGCTCTCGGCTTTCCTCATCGCTCTTCGCGAAGGTGTTGAAGCTTCTCTCGTCGTTGGCATTATCCTCGTTTACCTGGCGCGGACCTCGCGGACTCATTTGGTCCGCTTTGTCTGGTACGGCGTAGCCGCCGCCGCCGCCCTCAGCTTGGCCGTGGCAGTCGCACTGGATCGCTGGCGCATCAGCCAGGACGGTTTCGAAGGGCTGATGCTGCTGGTCGCTTCGGTATTCGTCATTACGATGATTGTGTGGATGAACCGCGTTGCGCGCCACCTGAAAAAAGAGATCGAGCAAAAAGTGGAAGCGTACGCCGCGCGCGCGGGGCGTGCCGCGGGGTGGGGCATCTTGCTGTTTGTATTCCTCATGGTCCTGCGCGAAGGCGCGGAGCTGGCGCTGATTCTGCGCGCTGTGGAGCTATCGAGCGAAGGCTTGCAGACTTGGCTCGGAACGATTTTGGGCATCGGCGTGGCCGTGGCGGTGGGGCTGTTTTTCTTCAAAGGCACGTTGCGTATTCCGCTGCAACGCTTTTTTGCTGCGACCAGCGTCATCCTGATGCTGGTGGCGTTTCAGCTCGCCCTCACCGGATTGCACGAGCTGAGCGAGGCCCAGTGGCTCCCATCAAGCAAAAGCGAAATGGCGGTCATCGGGCCCATCGTCCGCAATGAACTTTTCTTTTTTGTGTTTATTTTTGGCGCAGCCATGCTGCTGGTGCTGCGCGAATGGCTGACCGCCTCGCATTCGAAAGCCGCCGCGGAAGGCTTGAACGAGGCCGAGAAACGGTTGCTGGAAGCGCAGAATCGCAGACAGCACCGCTGGATGATTGCCGCGGCTTCCGCTTGTCTTGCGGTGATTCTGGTGCTCACCGCCGATTTCATTTATGCGCGCGCGAGCTCCGCCCCGCCATCGGCGCGGCCGGTGACTGCGGTTAGCAACGAAGTGCGCATTCCGCTAAGCGAAGTGGTGGATTCGAGCTTGCATCTTTTCACCGTGAATGTGGGCGGGCAGTTGCTCCGTTTTTTGATTATCAAGAAACCCAACGGCTACGGCGCTGCGCTCGATGCCTGCAGGATTTGCGGCCCGGAAGGCTATCGCCAGGACGGGCAGAACGTGATTTGCCGCCACTGCGGCTCGGCGATCTATATCCCCACTATCGGTGACCAGGGGGGCTGCAATCCGATTGGCTTTGCCTCGCACGTCCAGGGAAGCGACTTAGTGCTGGATATTTCTTCCCTGACGCGAGCCGCGCAAGAGATTCCGCACTAAATATGTTCATCCGACTTGTCGCCGATTCGTTCACGCGCCGTCCGCGACGCAAGCTGCTGACTACGGCAGCGTTGGCGCTGGGCATGGCCGTGGCCACGGCCGCGTTGAGCGTTTCGCTCGATGTGGGTGATCGCCTCGCGCGCGAATTCCGAAGCCTGGGCGCGAACTTGCTCGTCACGCCGCAGGCCGATTCGCTACCGCTCGAAATTGGCGGCGTCGATTACAGCCCGGTGAACTCGGGCGCGTATCTGCCGGAAGCGGATCTTGGCAAGCTCAAAACGATTTTCTGGCGGAACAACATCGTTGGATTCTCTCCCGTCCTTGGAGTTCGTGTGGAAGTAGAAAATCCAAGCAGGCAGACTTTGGCTGATCCACAAGTCCATCAAATAATGCTCATCGGGACATGGTCGAGTCATTCCCTGGCGCTGCCCGATGGAACCAATCTTGTTACGGGAATCGAGAAAACCAATCCGTGGTGGCACGTCGAGGGGCGTCTGTTCAAGGAAGGATTTACAAACGGTGCTATGGAAGCCATGGTTGGGGAAAGATTCGCACTTCGTGCTGGCATTCACATTGGGGACACATTAGGTGTAATCCCCGTTTCCACTTCCACTTCGGTTTTGCCGATGCCTGTCACGATCGTGGGTGTGCTCTCGACGGGCGGACCGGAAGATGACAGCATAGTTTCATCTATCGGTTTGGCTCAGGATCTCTCCGAAAAGCCCGGCCAGTACCGTAGCGCTTATGTCAGTGCGCTCACCAAGCCCGAAGACGATTTCGGACGCCGCGATCCGAAAACGATGAAGCCCGATGAATTGGAGCGCTGGTCTTGCAGTCCCTACGTTTCATCGATTGCTTATTCCATACAGCAGGTCTTGCCTGGCTCGGATGTGCGCGTGATTCGGCGCGTGGCCGAAGGCGAAGGCGCGATTCTGACCAAGGTGCGCGCGCTTCTTTGGCTCGTGACTTTTGCGGCCTTGCTGGCGGCCGCGCTAGCCGTTGGGGCGTCCTCGGCGGCGTCTGTCATTGAACGCCGCACCGAAATCGGCTTGATGAAAGCTCTTGGAGCAAGTTCCGGCACAGTAGGTTTCTTGTTGGCCGCGGAACAGCTGCTCCTCGCCTTTGTCGGGGGAGGGATCGGCTATTCGCTTGGAATTTTTCTCGCCCGCGTTGTGGGTGAGAAAATCTTCGGCGCTGCGCCGGAACCCTCTTTCCTGGTTCTTCTCGTCATCCTTTGTCTCGCCGCCGGCGTCACCCTTCTCGGTAGCGCCATCCCATTGCGCCGCGCTTCACGGTATGAGCCGGCGCCTATCCTGCGGGGAGAGTAATGCCCGCACCGCTGAACAATAATCGAGCGATGTTCTGGCGCATCCTGCGGCGGCTTCTTTTCGCGCACCGCGGTCGATTGTTTGTCATTCTTCTGGCGCTCGGAGCCGGCGCTGCTATCAGCGCCGCCCTGCTGAATCTTCAAGTTGACGCGAAACGCCGCTTGACCACCGAATTCCGCGTCCTTGGCGCCGACGTCATCATCGCGCCACACGACTCGGGCGAGTCGACAGCCACGCCACGATTCCTCGACGATTCTGTGCTCAAAAAGATTCTCAAGGGGCAGAATAGCGGCGCGATTGCCGGTGCTGAATTCCTGTACGGAGTCGTTGATGTTGGGAAACAGCCGAATCTCGCGAATGAGCAGTCGGCGAAGAGCGCTAAAGCCATTCTCGCGGGTTATCTTCATTCGGGCGCCCGCCCGGAACAGGTTGTCCCTGCCGCCCTACTCGATGTCGAGCGGAAATTGTTTCGTCTCAGCTTGCAACCCTGTGAAGTCGGTCAAAAAGTAGCAACAGCTCTCCAACTTCAGTCCGGTGATGGAGTTGCTCTCGCGAGTGGAGGCCGAAAAGTTTCCTGCCACGTCTTTGTGCTTCCATCTATCGGCGGGCAGGAAGACAGCCAAGTTTTCGTGGAACTTCCGGCCGCGCAAGCTCTTCTCGATCAGCCCGGGCACGTCAGCTTGATTCAATTGAGCGTTCCCGGAACGCCGCAGGAAATTCAGAGCTACATTTTCGATTTGCGTGGAAAATTTCCCGAAGCTGACGTTCGTCCTATCCGGCAATTCACCGAAGGGGAAGCCAAAATTTACAATCGCATCAGCGGTGTTCTGACCGCTACGGTGATCGTCGTCCTCGTCTTATCTAGCCTTTGCGTTATGGCTGCGATGACTAACGTCGCCATGGAGCGGCGGAACGATGTTGGCTTGATGAAAGCTATCGGCGGAGCCTCACGGCGCGTACTGCGGCTCTTTCTGATGGAGGCGGCGTTGCTCGGCCTTACCGGTGGACTGCTCGGCGCAGCTGCGGGCATCGGCTTGTCGATATGGCTCGGCAAGACTGTCTTTGGTCTGGCCGCGCGCCCCCGCTTGATTGTGTATCCTATAGCCGTGGCGCTGACGATTCTTGTATCGATTGCAGGCGCTTTTCCTTTGCGGCGGCTGGTGAGCATTCGTCCGGCTTCCGTATTTCGAGGTGAAGCGTGACCTCGCCGGCCGCACCGCAAGTCGTTATCGATTCGCTGGGGAAAAAGTACGGTGCACTTCGCGCGCTCGACGACCTGCACCTGACCGTCAACTCCGGCGAATGGGTTGCCCTGATGGGGCCTTCCGGCTCCGGCAAAACGACCCTCATCAATATTCTAGGCGGACTCGACACGCTCACTTCCGGACGCGTCATCGTAGATGGCGTCGATCTTTCGAAACTCAGCGAGAATCAACTGGTTCGGTACCGCGCCGAGAAAGTAGGTTTTGTCTTCCAGCAGTTTCATCTCGTCCCGTATCTGACGGCGCTCGAAAACGTGATGCTGGCGCAATATTTTCACAGTGTCACCGACGAGCAGCAAGCGACGGAGGCGCTGCGGCGCGTGGGTCTCGGCGACCGCCTGACCCATCTTCCATCACAGCTTTCCGGCGGCGAACAACAGCGCGTAGCCATTGCGCGCGCGCTGATCAACCAGCCTAAGTTAATCCTCGCCGACGAGCCCACCGGCAATCTCGACGAAGCCAATGAAGCCGTGGTGCTCGAGATCTTCCGGCAATTGCACAATGCCGGCCACACCATCGTGATGGTCACGCACGATCCGGACATTGCGCGGCAAGCCGACCGCCGCGTCGAATTAGCGCATGGCCACCTGATTCTCGACACCTCCCAGGCCCCCATGGCCGCCACCACCGACGACCAGATTCGCTACGACCATCTTCTTGAACAAATCTGGGTGAGCGGCGAGGAACAGACCGCTCCGCATGTGGACGACATTCAAGCGCCCGTCACTGTCGATGCAACACGCACTATCGAGCGCCTCGCGGACCTGCACCTGGTGGAAATTCGCAACGGTGAAGTTTGCCTCACGGAAACGGGCAGTCGCCGCGCGCGCGATGTCGTGCGCCGCCATCGTCTCGCCGAGCGGCTGTTTAAGGACACGTTCGCCATCGACGACTCCGAAGCCCACCAACAAGCTTGCAAGTTCGAACACATTATCAGCCCGGAACTCGACCAGCGCATCTGTGCGTTCCTCGGCCATCCGAAAACGTGTCCTCACGGGAATCCCATTCCACCGGGTGATTGCTGTGACAACGGGGCTAAGAGCTGACCACACTTGCACTTCATGCCGATTCCACTTGATCCTCGAAAAAAAGCGCTCGACGTGAAGATTCACGTCTCCACGGGAGCGGGTATTGACATTGCCTGGGCCGACGGTCACCGCAGCCATTTTGATTTTGCCTATCTGCGCGGTGAATGCCCCTGTGCCACCTGCAACGATGAGCGCGGGAAGAAGGAAGCGTTTGCCGCGGTGGTGACAACGCCCTCGGTCGTGCTGCCGATGTTCAAGCCGAAACCCCGCGCGCAATCTGCCGCTGTCATGGGCAACTACGCCGTTCAGATCAATTTTTCCGACGGCCATTCCACGGGGATTTACAGCTACGACCTTCTTCGAACCATCTGTCCTTGCGCCGAATGTGCAGCCGCGTTTCGCTAGGCAGGCCACTAATTCCTGCTTAACTGCCTATTTCTTTCCCAAAGCGGTTACAATCGCGTGCGGAAAACTCCAGCAACAAATTGGGAATGGAGGGATTTGTTGGTCCCTATGAACCTGTCCTGGACTTCCGCGAAACGAGGCCGTAGATGAAGAAATATCATTGTCACAAACTAACCTTGTTGACCGCGCTGTGCGCCGTTCTGCTGCCAAGGGTTGCCAATGCCCGGCCAGCAATCGATTGTCACGATGCCGACCTGATCGTGCGAAACGCAAAAATCGTCACCATGGATTCAGCCCGCTCGGTCGTAACCGCGATGGCCGTCCGCGACGGACGAGTCTTGGCGACAGGCAGTGATTTCGAACTGGCCTCTTGCGGCTCATCGAGCACGCAAACTGTCGATCTGCAGGGCCGCACCGTCCTGCCAGGTTTAATCGACGTGCACACGCACGCCCTCGAATGGGCCGAGGATCTGCTCCGAAACGAAGTGGACCCCACCTACCCGAAAGTACACTCCATCGCGGAGATTCTGAAGCAAGTGGCAGAGCAAACCACTGCATCTCCAAAAGGCAAATGGATTCGCGGCGCCGGTTGGGACGATTCCAAGCTCGCGGAGCGCCGTTACATCACTCGGAAAGACCTTGACGCAGTGTCGCCAGAAAACCCCGTTTGGCTCGAACACTTCACAGGCCATCTGGGAGTTGCAAACTCGCTTGCGCTGAAGTTGGCTCACATTTCCCGCGACACGCCAACGCCCAGCGGCGGCGTCATCGACAAGGACGATGCGGGCGAGCCAACTGGCATTCTGAAAGATAATGCGCAAGGACTGGTGCAGGCGGTTCTCCCGCCCGATCCGCCTGACCTCGCGCTGCGCGCGACGCGCGTCGTGACGCAAAAAGCCCTCGAAGTTGGCCTCACCACCATTCACGACATCTGCGTCCCCGCCGCCGGCATGCGCGCCTATCAGGAATCCCGCGGCAATGGCTGGCTGAAGATCCGCGTGCAAATGGCCCCGCTGGTGTCGTCGATTGCCGACGCCGAGGCGCTCGTGCGCGGTGGTGTATACACGGGGTTTGGCGATGATCTACTGAAATTTGGCGCCGCCAAAATGTTTGCCGATGGCGGAATGGCGGCCAAGACGATTGGCGTGTACGAGCCTGCGGAAGGCGAAGCGGGAAATCTCGGCCTGCTCATCTGGAAGCCTGAAGATATGCAAAAAGCGCACCACATTCTCGCGGGTGCGGGCTGGCAGCTCGAGACTCATGCTATCGGTGATCGCGCCATCGACGAAGTCTTGGACTCCTATCAATCCGCGATGAAGGATCTGGGCTTGAAAGAGCCGAGGTTCCGCATCGTTCACGCGGGTTTGCTGACGCCGCCGATTCAAAAACGCATGCGCGAGTTGCACGTTCTTGCGGACGCCAATCCCGCATTTGTTTACTGGCTCGGGGCTTTTTTCCCGAAGTATGGTCCGAGCCGGGTCCGTTGGATCTATCCGGGAAAGTCTTTCTTTGACAATGGCATCGTGGCCGCGGGAACTTCCGATGTTCCCGTGACTCCCATCAGTCCATGGTGGGGGATCTGGGTCTTGGTGGTTCGCAAGGAATTTCATACCGGCCAGGTCATTGCGCCGGAAGAGCGCGTCAACATTCTTCAAGCGCTGGAAATGTACACGCGCAATCCCGCTTACATTGGCTTCGAGGAAAACAAGAAGGGCTCGCTCGAACCTGGCAAGTTCGCCGATTTTATTGTCGTGGACCGTGATGTCCTGAGCGTCCCGCCGGACGAATTGAAGGATGTGCAAGTCTTAAAGACATTCGTCGGCGGCGAACTGGTCTACCTCAAGTCTGTCAGACGTTAATTGTGCTTACGACAGGATTCCCCTTGATGTGTGCTGCCTCGGCGCGGGCCAAATTGTTGTTCGTTTCTAATCTGCCGGCGCTCCTTTGCTAGACTTCGCTAAGAAAAAATGCGAGCATTCTAGTCTGCGATTTACCGACACCCTTAAATGAGCACCACCTTTAATGGCCCTGCCACGGCTGGCAGCCGCGGCAATGCGATTCCCCGCGTCATCATTGCTACCACGGCTCTCCTAACATTTATCTCGTTTTGGCGTGCCGCGGCCATTGTTCTGAACGACTTGGCTTCCTCCGCCTATTACGCCGGTGGCGAAGCGGAAGGCTACATCGGCAAGACCGCGCCTTGGTTCATTCTTGCCATTATGTTGTTTTCTTACGCTGTTCGCGCAGTTTATGTCGAGAGCTGCAGCATGTTTGTGCGCGGCGGTGTCTACCGCGCCGTGAAGCAGTCCCTTGGCGGATCGCTCGCGAAATTCAGCGTTTCCGCGCTGATGTTTGATTACATCCTGACCGGCCCCATCAGCGGGGTGTCTGCGGGACAGTACCTCGGTGGCCTTCTCAGCGATCTTTCCCAGCTCGCCCATCTAAGTGGTCCTTTTTCGTCGCTCACCATCGGCCGGATTGCCGCGGGCTTTGCAATTGTCGTCACACTATATTTCTGGTGGGAAAATACCAAGGGCATCCCCGAGTCCAGCGAGAAAGCGCTTTTCATCATGAAGCTCGTCACCGTGATGGTGGTGATGCTGATCGGATGGTGCACCTATACGGTTATCCTGCGCCATTCCTCGCTTCCCCCGCTCCCTCACCCCAAAAATCTAAGACTGGGAGCGAGTGCGCTCGGATGGTTGGCCCACAGCAGCCTCCCTCACATGTTTGGTGTCATCGCCATTTTCATCGCGCTGGGGCATTCCGTCCTGGCGATGAGCGGAGAAGAATCCCTCGCTCAGGTGTATCGCGAAATCGAGAGCCCCAAGCTGCCGAATCTGAAAAAGGCCGGGTTGGTTATTTTTATCTACAGTTTGGTATTTACCTCGCTGGTCTCCTTTTTCGCGGTCATGATTATTCCGGACGATGTCCGCCAGGGTTTTCTCGAAAACCTCATCGGCGGTTTAGCCATGAATCTGCAAGGTCCCTTGCTTATTCGGCTGATCTTTCACGGCTTCGTCGTTGTTGTGGGTACGCTCATTCTGGCGGGCGCTGTGAATACCGCCATCGTTGGTTCAAATGGAGTGCTGAATCGTGTCTCTGAAGACGGGGTTCTCAGCGTCTGGTTCCGCCAGCCGCACCCAAGGTTCGGCACCAGCTATCGCATCATCAATATCGTCGTGGCTCTGCAGATCCTGACCATCCTCATCAGCCGCGGCAATGTAACCTTTCTCGCGAACCTCTATGCATTCGGGGTCATTTGGAGCTTCACCATGAATGGCCTCGCGGTCCTGGTCTTGCGCTACACTCGGCCCGGCCAGCGCGATTTTCAAGTGCCGCTCAATTTTCATATCCGCGGCGTCCAGATCCCCGTCGGTCTCGGCTTGATCACGCTAACGCTGTTTCTCATCGCCGTCGTCAACCTCTTCACCAAGCCCATTGCCACCATGGCCGGCGGCGCCTTCTCGATCTTGCTGTACATCGTCTTCACCATCTCAGAGCGCCGAACCCACAAGGGGGGCGTTGCCCAAGTCGAAATGGACCAGTTCAACCTGGAATTGGAAGGGGAACTCACCCCGGAATCGGTCGGCGCGCGTCCAGGCAATATTCTTGTTCCCATCAGCAATCACTTTAATCTCTATCATCTCGGAAATGTTCTGGACCGGGTCAAACCTGGACGCCGCGATGTTGTCGTCTTGCATGTGCGTTTGTTGCGGCGCTCCGCTTCTGGTGAAAACGAGCTCGACGCCGACCAACTTTTTGGCAGTATCGAGCAGCATCTCTTCTCGCAGGCGCTCTCGATGGCCGAAAAGCGGGGCAAATCGATTCGGCTTGCCGTGGTCGCTTCGAACGACCTCTGGGACGGTATTCTTCGGGCTGCCGGCTCGCTACAGTCGAGCACGATCGTGATTGGACGCTCGGCCAAAGAAACGAACGAAGAGCAAGCCAAGCACATAGGCGACGCTTGGGAGAAACTCGGCGATCCCAAGCCGCAGTTTAATCTTGAAATTCACTTGCCAACCGGGGACAAGATCTACAAAGTCCTCGGTCCCCATGCTCCCAACCTGACCACCAACGAAGTCAACCTCTTGCACCGCCTGTGGCTGCGCTTCAACGACTGTCTGTCGGCGCAGGAGCTGCATCATCACGATGTGGTGCACTTCGCGCTCGAAGAAGTGCAGAAAGAACTGGAGGAAGGTCGGGAACACGAAGTCGTGGACCGCCTCCGCGCGCACCTCGAATCCAACCTGAAGAAAAAAATTCCTCCCTGTTAGTTCTCGCGCTAGCCTTGCCTCTCGCTACGAAACTCGCCCTCGCGATATCCATCTAGGCAAGCTGCGTGGTGCAGTGGCCGCAGCGCTTTGCGGCGATGGGGATCGCCATGGCGCATTGCGGGCAGTCTTTTGTGGTTGGCACGGGAGGCGCTTCGGGTTTCTTTGTCCAGCGGTTGACCTGGTGCACCACCAGAAACACACAAAACGAAACGATTAGAAAATTGATGACCGTGTTGATGAAGAGGCCATAATTTAACGTGGCGGCCCCATCAGCTTTCGCAAGCGCGAGCGAATCGTAGGTCTTGTGGCTGAGATTAATGTACAACGCTGAAAAATCCACGGGACCCATCAGCCGCCCGATCGGCGGCATGATCACGTCTTCCACGAGCGAGGAAACGATTTTCCCGAAGGAGGCGCCTATGATGACCCCGACGGCGAGGTCAATCACATTGCCCCGCATGGCGAATTCTTTGAACTCCTTGAGCATATAAGGTCTCCTTAGTTTTGTTCAGGAATAGCCTCCTCCCCGATGCGGCAAGACAAGGAGAGCGAGGCGCGGTCCGTTGCGCGGATTATAGCCGAGAGCGCTCTGGAACGAGAAAAAGAACACTGGCGTGCAAGTCTAACGTGGCCGCCAGTTTAGTACGCCGGACGTTCACCGTGGCCGAAAGACCAGTACCGAGCCGACCAAGCCCCGTACCACGAGAAGTCCTCCGCCGACCGCCAGAAGCGGTCCGACCCATTCGAATGGCACGCGCGCAATCGCCAGCATCAAGAGTCCGAGCAGCGTGAGAGAAAGGCCGCGCGTCCAATTTTCCCATCGCAGCCACCATTGTCCAGGCTTGTAGAGAGCGCGCAATCCCCACAGGATGAGTACGCTGCTAAGGATAAGCCATCCCGGCCGGTGACGGTCGACCATCATCCGGCCCGTCAGTCCCAGCCAGATCACGAGAGCCCCCAAAAGGACGAAGATAACCTCAATGATGAGTCGGAGGAGGCGCTCCGTTGTGAGTATGGCCATTTCTAGGAATCAGGCGACGCGTTCGATGCGCACCTTTTGCAGTGTTACAGGGGTACGCGGGCGGTCGCTCGAATCGCGCGGCAAGTTGGAGATCTTGTCTGCCACGTCCTGGCCTTCGACGACTTCGCCGAAAATAGTGTGCTTATTGTCCAGCCACGGTGTCGCGGCCACGGTGATGAAGAATTGGCTGCCGTTGGTGCCCGGCCCGGCGTTCGCCATGGAGAGCTTGCCGGCTTTCGAATGCTTGAGCGAGGGATGAAATTCGTCCCCGAAAGTGTAGCCCGGCCCTCCGCGGCCGTCTCCGCGCGGACATCCGCCCTGAATCATGAATTTCGGGATGACACGGTGAAATATAAGTCCGTCGTAATAATTCTTCTTCTGCTTTTTCCCGCTTTTCTCGTCGATGAATTCCTTTGTGCCTTCGGCCAGCCCGATGAAATTCTCAACCGTCTTGGGCGCTTCCTTCTCGAGAAGTCGCACCACGATATTTCCCTGCGAAGTTTCAAAAATAGCGTAAGTTCCTGCGGCTCGATTCATCCGTTCTCCTCGCGTGCCGCAACATCGTACACGACCCGGCGCGCACCGCGCCAGTTTTGCGGCTGCTCTACCAACCCTTCTGCTTGCGCAGTTCGGTGATGTGCGCTGCGTGGTGCCGACCGTGCCACTCATAGAGAAAAAGCAGCCAATCGACCGTCCGCTCGCCATGCTCCGGGTGCACCAATACTCGCGCGAACTGCTCGGGCTTCATCGAGCGCCACAACCGGTGCCAGCGGTCATGGACACAATCAAGCAGCGTTTGCGAAACGTCGATCGGTGTGGACTTGGAGTCGGCAAGTTCCGCCCACGCGGCTTCATTGTACGGCTTGATTGTCGGCTTGTCCTCGGTGAGCGCGAGCTTCAGTCTCACGTACGCGTTCAAATGGCTGTCCGGAACGTGGTGCACCACCTGACGCACCGTCCAGCCGCCGTCTCGGTATGGCGTATCGAGTTGTGCATCGTTTAAGCCTTTCACGGCGGCTCGCAGCCGCGCGGGCGTCTCCGCAATCGATGCAATCGCCTTTTGCCGCATCTCGGGAGTCACTAGCTTGGGTTGTTCGTAATCTCCAATCGGATAGCGCGGGTCCATTCACGGTCTCCCTTCAAAATCGTTGCTGTATTCGCACTGTAGCGCCTTCCTCTAACGTCGGTCAAAGGGCGCGCCGAGGGGCGACTCTCCAATTTGGCCCAAGCACCCTAGGGCTTAGCACAGCGCCTCAAATCACGATTCTATTTTTGCCATTCGCCGGCAATCGGAAGGACGGAGCCGCAATGCTACAATATTGTGCTCGGTTGTATCCTGCGAGCGCGGTAGTGAATCTAATCAATGGAGAGTAGAGAGAATACTAATGTACAACGTCATCATCATCGGAAGCGGCTGCGCGGGTCTGACGGCCGCGATCTATGCCGCCCGAGCTAATTTGAAGCCTCTTGTTCTCGATGGCCACGAGCCGGGCGGACAGCTTTCCCTTACCACTCACGTCGAGAATTTCCCGGGTTTCCCGGACGGCATTATGGGACCGGAACTCATCGAAAACATGCGCAAGCAGGCGCAGAAGTTTGGCACGGAATTCAAGTCGGGCGCGGTATCCGAAGTAGACCTCAGCCGCCGGCCATTCCGGGTCACCGTGGGAAAGGAAACCTTTGAAGCCAAGGCGCTGATTGTCGCCGCGGGCGCTTCGGCCCGGCTGCTTGGCCTTCCAGAAGAACGCGGACTGATTGGCCACGGCGTTTCCACTTGCGCCACCTGCGACGGCTATTTCTTCCGTGGCAAGCCCATCGCGGTTGTCGGCGGCGGTGATACCGCCATGGAAGAGGCAAACTTCCTCTCCCGTTATGCCAGCAAAGTCTACTTGATTCACCGGCGCAATGAGTTTCGCGCCTCGAAGATTATGATCGACCGCGCCAAAGCCAATCCTAAAATCGAATTTGTCATTCCTGCGGTGGTGGACGAAATTCGAGCCCCCAAGGGTCTTGTCGAAGGCGTGCGCATCCATAATCCCGAAACGAAGGAAGCGCGCGAGCTTGCTCTTGATGGCGTCTTCGTGACCATCGGCCACGACCCGAACACCTCCGTCTTCAAGGGTAAGCTCGAGATGGATTCGAACGGCTACCTGCTGGCCAAGCACGGCAGTCTAACCTCTACTCCCGGTGTCTTTATCGCTGGTGACGTGCAGGATCACCGATACCGCCAGGCTGTCACCGCCGCGGGCTCCGGCTGCATGGCCGCCATGGACGCGGAAAAGTTCCTGGAAGGGCACACCACCTAGAAGCGAAACGCGCACACGGGCATAATCGTAAGCGCATGTTGCGCTCGATTCTGCTTAAATTATCGGAGAATGCCCGTTTCGCTCATTGGGTCACCTCCAATCCCACCACTCACCGCATGGCGCGGCGTTTCGTCGCCGGGGAAACTCTCGATGAAGCCATCGCTGTGGCCCGGCGCTGCAATTACGCCGGGATGCTGGCGAGTCTCGATTATCTGGGCGAAAACGTCGCCACCATCGCCGACGCCCAGCGCGCGCGTGATTCGTACCTCGAGATTTTTGAGCGTATCGCCCAGGAAAAACTCCACGCCAATGTTTCCTGCAAGTTGACCCAGCTCGGCCTCGAGATCAATACGGATTTCTGTCAGGGCCTCGTTGTCTCCTTGACCGAGCGTGCCGTGGGCTTTGACAATTTCCTGCGCGTTGATATGGAAGGTTCGCTTTACACTCAGCGCACCATCGATCTCGTCAAGCGTGCTCGCGGACGCAATCCTGCTGTCGGCGCCGTAATTCAGGCATATCTTTACCGCAGCGAAGGCGACGTCAAGGATTTGCTTTCTTACGGCTGCCGCATCCGCCTGTGCAAGGGCGCCTACAAGGAGCCGCCTGAAATAGCCTATCCGCATAAAAGGGATGTGGATGCCAATTTCCTGCATTTGATGCAAATGCTTTTGCCCAGCGGCTTTTACCACGCGATCGCCACGCACGACCCGCGCATGATTGCGGAGACCATTCGCTTTGCTGCCGCGCAACGCATTTCCAAGGACGACTTCGAATTCCAGATGTTATATGGAGTCAGGACCGACCTGCAGCGGCGTCTCGTTCGCGACGGATACCGTCTGCGCGTCTATATCCCCTTTGGAAAGGACTGGTTCCCCTATGTTATGCGCCGCCTCGCGGAGCGCCCCGCCAACCTCGCTTTCTTCGCGCGCAACTTCCTCCGTCGCTGAGCAAGACAATTCCTTGATACAAGCTCGCACTTGAAGTGAAAAGTTCGATGGGTGCGAGGCAGGTCTACGAAGCAACTCGGGGCTTCGCAATCATACGGATGCCATGTTTTGGTCGCAGCGTGACGGACGCAAGGAGTTCAACGGGGTGCCCAGGGACAGTTTCGAGATGGAAATTTTGCTGGATCATCGCCAGTAATAGCATAGCTTCCATCATCGCGAACGACGCCCCCACACAAACTCTCGGCCCGCCCCCGAAGGGAAAATACGCGAACCGCGGAACCTTGCCGGAGCGAACTGGGTCTTCTCGCCAGCGTTCCGGGTCGAATCGTTCAGGGTCAGGGAAGAATCGTGCATCGTGCTGCGTGCACCACTGAAGTAAGAAGACATTCGAACCCGCGGGCACACGGTAACCCCCCAGCTCGCATTCTGCCTTTGCCCTCCGGCCTATTCCCCACACAGCAGGGTAAAGCCGCATGGATTCCTTTATCACCATCTCTGTGTAACGTAATTGCCCGAGGTCTTCCGGCGTTGGCGTGTGATCCCCGAGTACGATGCTTAACTCTTCGGCAAGTTTCGCCTCGACCTCCGGATGTTGAGAAATCAAGTAACAAGCCCAGGAAAGCGCAATGGCCGTGGTCTCATGGCCAGCGAGAAATAGTGTCATCACTTCATCACGCAATTGGGCGTCGCTCATCGGCTTGCCGTCCGAATCGCGCACGCGGAGCAGCATGTCCAGCAGGTCGTTCCTCGGTTGATCGATGGACGTCTCCGCTGGACGATGTCGCCTATAATCTCGTTCAATTCCCTGATCGCGCGGTGTTCTTTCGGCGCGAAAAAAACTGGAATATCGAACGGAAACAAAAGCGCCTGGCTGGCGTTCATGATGAATCTGTCCATCACAACTTCCATGGCCTTGCCCACGCGCTCGGCGGTGTCTGAAACCTCCGCGCCAAACAGGCACTGCGCAACGATATCCAAGGTCACGCGCATCAGGTCGTCGTGGATGTTCCGTTCTCCGTCTTCCTTCCATGAACCCAGCATCCCGCGCGCCGACCTGGTCATCACGGCGGCGTATGTCAGAATATTTTGCCGGTGAAACGCAGGCTGAATTAACCCTCGCAGGCGCTGCCAAAAGTCGCCTTCGCTGGTCAACAAGCCCTTTCCGAGTACACGGGCCAGCGCACGGTAGTCCGCGGATTTCGAGAAATTGGCTGCGTTGGTAACCAGCACCATTTCGATGTCGCGCGGATGCACCACCAGATAAATGGGGATGTGACCGAGACGCACTCGGACGACATCCCCAAACTCCACCGCGCATCGCCGGTAAAAACCCAGCCAGTCGCGGGAAATCTCGATCAGATTGCCAAGTAGGAATCGCCCCTTGGGTCCCGGGGCTGAGTGCAGCGAAATCTTCGGCGCGGCTGTGGAAGCGGTTGCCACCCTTCTAGTTTATCTCTTTTGGCAAACGGTGACGCCGTCTCGCAAGGGGAGCAGCACCGTATAGAGATCTTTCGCGGAGGCAACGAGCCGGTTGAATTCCTGGACACCCAGCGTATTGGCATCATCCGGCGTCGCCGGCCGCGCCGCTTTTCCGTTCCATAACGTATTGTCCGTGATGAGCAATCCTCCGCGTCGCAGTTTTGGCAGCGCTATGCGGAGAGCTGCCGGGTATTGATGTTTGTCTACGTCGTTGAAAATAAGATCGAACTTTCCCGTGGCCTTCTTCAGCAGTTCCATCGAATCGCCGGTCTGCACCGTAATCCTCTTGGCCACGCCCGCCCGCTGCATATATCCTCGAGCAAGCCGTGCCCGCTCCGGGTCTCCATCGGTGTAAAAGACTTTGGCCTTGGGTCCGGCAGCCTGTGCCAGCCACACCGTCGAATAACCGATCGCCGAACCCATCTCGAATATCCGCTTAGCACCCGAGATTCGCACCAGCAGCGTCAGCAGGCGCGCTACTGCCGGGCCGATGATCGGAACGTCATGCTCCTCGGCGTACTTTTCCATTTCCGCCACCACCACATCCCTCTCCGGCAGCAGCTCGTAGACATAATTGTCCGTCGCTTCCTCCGTGAAGGCGCTGCATAGATTCGAATTGAGCTTCATAGCGACTCCCCCGGCTTCAACGCGTGAATCTTGAGCCCCTTGATCTTCTTCGTTTCTTTTCGCAATTCCTCTACCGTCCCGGTCAGGAAAGGAAACGTAGCGTAGTGCATCGGCACGACGTGCTTCACGCTGAGCAGACGGATCGCGTAGGCCGCTTCCCGTGGGCCCATCGTGAACCGGTCGCCGATCGGCAGCAGCGCCACGTCCGGTTTGTACAATTCCCCGATCAGCTTCATATCGCCAAAAACTGCCGTGTCACCCGCGTGGTACAGGCTGAATCCTCCAGGCATGCGGATAATGTAGCCCGCCGGCTCGCCGCCGTAATGCCGCACGCCATTCTCGTCGATCGAGTTCGAATGAAACGCGTGGGTCATCGTAATCTCAAACTCGCCGATCCTCTGCGACCCGCCCTTGCCCATCGGACAAGTTTCTTGTTCGAATCCCTTGCTCTCAATCCATAGGCACGTTTCAAACATCGCCGCTATTTTCGGCCGGTGCAGCTTCGCAAACGCCAGCAGATCGCCCATATGATCCGTGTGGGCGTGCGTGAGGAAGATAGCATCCAGCCTGGCCACTCCCTTCAGCGTTTCGGGGCAAAAGGGATTCGTCATCACCCAGGGATCGATCAGTGCCACTTGACCTGAGGGCGTCGTCAACGAAAACGTGCTGTGGCCAAAATACGTGACTCGATTGCCCTTGGTCTTGAGCATCCGTTGCCTCCCAAAGAAGTTTTTCAGACAGGTTAGAGTTTATCGTGAGTTTGAAGCCGCGCCCGTCCCTGCTCCGGAAGCCAGCAGCGCGCGTATCGCCGTCTCGTAGGTCGCGCGCGTGCCTTCGCCAAGCACGTGGCCGATCTGATGGCCGTCCTTTGCGTAAAAGAATGTGGCCGGGAGCGCGCCATTCCAACCCTGCAGCACGGACTGATTAAACGCTGCTTCGTCTCCCTTTTTCTTCCGGTAGTTCGGGAAGATGGGCTTATAGCGCGCCAGGAATCGCCGCATCAGAATAATGTCGCCATCGTCATCAAGATTAATTCCGACCACATGCAATCCCATCGGCGCATACTGCTTCGCCAAATCGTTCAGCATCGGGTACTCATCGCGGCAAGGCTCGCACCAGGTGGCCCAAAATGTGATGACCACGTCCTTCCCGTGGTATTGCTCGAGTATTTTCTGAAAGCCCGCCCCGTCGATTATTTGCGGGTCTCGCGGCGGTTTGCTTTGCTGCGCAGCCAGCGTGCTCGCAGCCACTGTCAAAAACAACGCTGCCAAAGTGGGCCGAATTCTCATTGTTTCTCCTCACCCTTCATTCTACCGCACATACCGAGGTTGAGAATCCCCCCCCCGCCACGTACAATTCTTCTGTGCTGCTTGTAGGCCATCGCAGCCCGTGGTATAAGGAAAATTTCGCCGGCTGTGCCGATTCCTGGATGAAGCCGCCGGCCTGCTGGAACAAAGGAGATCGTGCATGGCTTATGTGATTGCTGAACCCTGTATTGGTACGAAGGACAGCGCCTGCGTGGACGTCTGCCCGGTGGACTGCATCCACCCGCGCAAAGACGAGCCCGAATATGAAAGCACGACTCAGCTCTACATTAATCCGACCGAATGCATCGACTGCGGCGCTTGCGTACCGGTCTGCCCAGTGACCGCGATTTTCGCTCTCGAAGATCTGCCGGAAAAGTGGGCGAGCTTTACTCCCGTCAACGCTGACTGGTACACGAAGAAGGCCTAGCTCCCCCGTTCTCAAAATCTCTCAGAAACACAAAGCGGCACCCTCGCCGGGTGCCGCCCTTCCTTTTCTACTAGACCCTTTCGTTCAGAACAAAAATCTCACGCGCCCAGTCGCGCCAAATTAGCCTCGGCCATTCTCCCGTTCAGCGTGCGCTTGCGCACGTCTTCAAACGACGTCGCGAACAATATTTTTTCCACCGCGCCCTGCACGTCCCGCCAGGTCTGTTTCAGCCCGCAGCTGTGGCCCTCCACGCACACGCCGCCCATCGCTTCGTTGTGGATGCAGCTCGATTCCGCAAACGCGCCATCCACGATGCGCAGCACCTCACCGACGGATACCTGCTCCGGCGCCCGCGCCAGCGTGTAGCCGCCGTTCACGCCCCGCCGGCTTTCGAGCACCCCACCACGCTTCAATTCCGCCAGGATCTGCTCGAGGTATTTCAGCGGGATGTGGTGCCGCTGCGCGATGTCGTGAATCGTCAGCACGCCTGGATATTGCAGTGCCAGATAGAGCACAGCCTGCGTCGCGTATTCGCCTTTTGCTGTTACTCGCATCACTCGCTCTTCTTCTCTAGCGTTCCACACGCTGAACCCACTGTCAATCTCAATGGTTCCACTCCTCCGCGTGCCTCCGTGTTAGTGGCAACCCCGCGTGGCAGGGTATGATATTTATTGGAGCCAGCTCGCGTCCCCGTGCCGCAGAATTTCCATCTCGTCCTCCTGATCCACGCGCACCAGCCCTGCGGCAACTTCGAGCACGTGCTCGAAAAGTCTTTCCAGCATTCCTATCTCCCGTTCCTCGAGCAGCTCGAAAAACATCCCGGAATCCGCCTTGGCCTGCACTACTCGGGCCCGCTCCTCACCTGGATCGAGGAGCATCATCCTGAATACTTCACTCGTTTGCGCGTCCTGGTGCGCGCAGGTCAGGCCGAGCTAGTCGGCGGCGGCTTCTACGAGCCCATTCTCATCTCCATCCCGCCCGAGGATCAGCTCGATCAAATCACCCGCCTTGCTGGCTATCTCGAAAATCATTTTGGCGCACGCCCCTCGGGCGCGTGGATCGCCGAGCGCGTCTGGGAGCCGCAGCTTCCCTCCGTCCTCTCCCCCGCGGGCGTTGGCTACACGCTCGTCGACGACATTCATTTTCTTTCTGCCGGATTTGAACCCGAGGAGCTCTTCGGCGCTTACATCGCGGAAGACCGCGGCCGGAGCGTCTGGCTTTATCCCGGCCAGAAAGCCCTCCGTTACCTCATCCCGTTCGGAAAAGCGGAAGACGTCATCACCTACCTGCGCGAAGCCGCCACCGCGCATCCCGGTGGTGCCGCCGCCATGGGTGACGACATGGAAAAATTCGGCGTCTGGCCCGGCACTTACGACCACTGCTATGGCAAGTCCTGGCTCACGCAATTTTTCTCCGCCCTCGAGGAAAATTCCTCCTGGCTTCGCGTTTCTACTCCCAGCGAATTTATCGCCTCTAATCCACCGCTCGGCCGCGCCGACCTGCCCACCGCCTCCTACACCGAAATGATGGAATGGGTTCTGCCCACGCGCGTCCGCCAGCGCTATCAAGCCGTGCAGAAGGAATTCGCCTCGCGGCCCGAAGTTCTTTCCTTCCTTCGCGGCGGCTCCTGGCGCGGGTTCTTTCGCAAGTATTCCGAATCCAATTTGCTCCACAAGAAAATGCTCCGCGTTTCCGCGCGTCTCGCCTCCGCGCCCTCCCGCCGCGCCGGTTCGAAAGCTTTCGAGGAGCTTGCCCAAGCGCGCGATCTCCTGCACCGCGCGCAATGCAACGACGCCTACTGGCATGGCATTTTTGGCGGGCTCTATGCGCCTCATCTTCGCACCGATTTGTGGCGTAACCTCATTCGCGCCGAATCCATCGCCGACCGCCAGACCGCCGGCGGAATGCTCGCGCGCGTGGAATTGCTCGACTACGATGCCGACGGCACTACCGACTTGCTCTTCACAGCCCCCGAATATCAGGCCCTCGTAAAACCTGCTGACGGCGGCACGCTCGCGGCATTCGATTTCCGCCCCGCCTCTGCCACCCTCATCAATTCCATTGCGCGGCGTCCGGAGGCTTACCATGCCCGCCTGCGCGAAGTCAGCCATGCTCCCGCGGGCGCTGTCGCTTCCATTCACGAGCAGACGCGCGTCAAGGAGCCCGGCCTCGAGCGCTTCCTCCGCTACGACCGCTGGCCGCGCCACGCCTTTCGCGTTCTGCTTTTTGATCCTTCCCGCACGCACGCCGATTACGAAACACTCCAGCTTGAGGAGCACCCCGGCTTTGCCGGCGGTGTCTATCAGCTGCGCACTTCGGCGGAACACGAGGCCGAACTGCACCGCGCCGACAATCTCGCGCCTGGCATCTCAAAGCCCTCGGACCCTACGCGCCTCTTGCTCACCAAACGCTTTTCCTTTGGCCCCGCGCCGCACGGTTGCGAGGTCGCC